>JAABUN010000935.1_pt1 | contig 70646 bp, 80 predicted proteins | sample 5559311 | NCBI WGS metagenome assembly JAABUN01 (sample SAMN10711877, study PRJNA513370) | rock metagenome | isolation source: Antarctica rocks | place: Antarctica: Victoria Land, Siegfried Peak sud | reverse complement strand
CGACATGGTAGCGTTTCGGGTTCATGGTGGCACTCCGGGGGGTAGGACTCGTGCCGCTCCGCGTGGCGGCACCGCCACCCTATCTGCGTCTACCCAACCTTGCAAATCATCCGTGTCAGACCACTAGCCTTTCTCTGCCGACTGCCGACCGCCGACCGCCGACTGATCGAGTTCCACGCCGAGGCCGGGGGCGTCGGAGAGGACATACGCGCCGCCCTCGATGCGTTCGGCGGGCGTCACGAGATCGCCGCGCCACGGCACTTCGCCCCATGCATACTCCAACCAGCGCAGGTGCGGGATCGCCGCCGCGACGTGTACCGACGCCGCGTGCGCGACAGGGCCACTCGGATTGTGCGGGGCCACCGCCACGCCCCGCGCCGCGCACGCCTCCGCGATGGCGACCGCCGCCCAGATGCCGCCGCAGTGCTTCACGTCCGGCATCGCGCATTCCCACACACCCGCCGCGAGGTAGGGCCAGAAACCCGCGACCCCCGCCAACTGCTCGCCGCCGATCAGTTCCATGTCGCCCACGAGGGGCCGCAGGCGCACGAGCGCGTCGAGGTCCTCGGTCGGCACCGGCTCCTCGAACCATGTCACGCCCGAATTGCGCAACTCCCGCGCCACCTCCACGGCGGTCGGCACATCGAAGTGACTGTGGCAGTCCACGTACACCTCCACCCCCGGCCCCACCGCGTCGCGCACCGCCCCCACGCACGCGAGGCCGTGCGCGATGCGTTCCCGCTGGTCGCGGTCGCGCACGCGCCGCCGGTTCATGCCGTCGAAGGGGGCGAGTTTCACCGCCGCGAACCCCTCCGACACCGCCGCCGCCGCGTTGCGGGCGAACTCCTCCGGCGTGCGGCTGACCACCGAGCGATTGATGTTCGCGTAGAGCGGCACGCGCTCGCGGCACGGCCCGCCGAGCAGCCGATAGACGGGCAACCCCGCCGCCTTCCCTGCCAAATCCCACAATGCCTGCTCACACGCAGAAACCGCCGTGGTCGCGGGCAACCCCTCCATCAGCCCCGCCAGTTCCTGTATCCGCGCCTGCACCGCGCACGGGTCCTTCCCGATCAGGCGCGGGGCGCACTGCTCCCGCAGCACCGCCGCGACGATCACGTCCCGGTGCGGGCCGTGGCCCCCGTGCGACGCCTCCCCGATCCCCGTGACGCCCTCGTCCGTTGTCAGGCGGACGTGCAGCCAGTCCCCCCGGTGATTCACCTTCACCACTATCACGTCCAGCCCGGTGATGCGCATGAAACCCCTCCTGATAGCGGCGAGACGCGAGACGCGAGACGCGAGATGCGAAAACAATCGGTGTGCATTTCGCTCGCCGCTCGCCGCTCGCCGCTCCTCAATACGTCGCCCGCCCGCCGGAGATGTCGAAGACTGCCCCCGTGCTGAACGAGCATTCCTCGGAGCAGAGCCACGCGATCAGGGCCGCAACTTCGTTTGGCTGCCCCATGCGTCCCATCGGGATGCGCGAGATCATGTACTCCCGGTGCGCATCCGACACCTGTTCCAGAATCGGCGTCTCGATCACGGCGGGCGTCACGGCATTGACGAGGACGCCCCGCGTCGCCACCTCCTTCGCCACCGATTTCGTCAGGCCGATCACCCCCGCTTTCGCGGCGCTGTACGGCGACGCATTCGGATTTCCCTCCTTGCCCGCGATGCTCGCCACGTTGACGATGCGCCCGCTGCCCCGCTCAAGCATGTGCGGCAGCACATGGCGGCAGCCGTAGTACACCCCGAAGAGATCAATGGCGAGCACGCGCTCCCACTCCCCCGGCGGCAATTCCCAACACGGCGCACTCTGCCCCGCCACCCCCGCGTTGTTCACGAGCGCGTCTATTCGCCCCGCCCGCGCCAGCACGTTTTCCACCATCGCCCGCACGCTCGCCTCGTCGGTCACGTCCACGGGCGCGGCGAAGGCGTCCGCGCCGATGCGGGAGGCGGTTTCCGCCGCGTCCGTCTCGTTCACGTCCGCCACCGCGACGCGGTAGCCGTCCGCCGCCAGCCGCGCCGCCACCGCCGCCCCGATGCCCCGCGCCGCCCCCGTCACAATCGCCACCCGCTGCATGCCCGCCACCGTCTCCCCCTTCTCCCCCTGCAACCATCCGCTATACCCCCGGTATCATACGCGCATCGCCGCCGACACCCCGGCGTATGCCGCATGACCGATCAAGTTCGACAGCCCGTGCGGATCGGTTGGGGGCGTAGAGGAATCTTTCGGCATGGCGGTCGCTGCTCGCGTCCCGGTCGCCCGTCTTTTTTCGGGCGCACCCCCACCATCGCCTCCCCTTCGCTGCATCCTGCGCACGGACGGGGCTATTGTGGCACGAAACCGGGCGGAACAGTACGAAGGGTGCGGCGGCTACTCCGGCGCGGGGGCGCAGGTTCCGGCGCGAAGCCTTCCCCAGATCGCCGCGCAGGGAGCGTGTCCCGCCGCATCAGTTGCGCCACGATCCGTTCGCTCGTGGCACGAAGCGTGGCGGGGCGGCGTCGGGGGCGAGCCGCCGCTGGAGCAACGGTGCATAGCCGAGGGCAACCACCAGAGATGCCCTCATCTCCGGAGCAATTTCCGGCCCATTTGCCGGGGCGTCGGGCAATGTGGATGCATCGGCAGACATGCGTGAGTGACCCCTTCCTCGAAGGCGGGACACGACGAAGCATATCCTCACGAATAGCGGATAAGGCGCGAAAGAGGCGCGAAAGATGTGGCGACGTGGGTTATACGGCGGTGTCGGAACCGACATTGGGGGAATTGGGGGATACGGCGTCGGTCTGGTCGTCGAGAGCGGGGATACCGAATTGCTCCTCCACGAGGCGTGTGAGGCGGGTAAGCTCCGCAAGCAGGCGGTCGAGCGTGCGGGCAAGAAGTTCGGTGTCGGCGTTCGGTTCGGCGAGGCGGCGGTGCAATAGCTCCGCGTATCCCTGCGTCGTGGTGATGACGGTGCGGAAACGATGGGCGGCGTCCGAGTCGTTCGGCACGCCGGTTGCCATGGGGCGCGTGGGGTTATTCATCTGGCAGCACACCCTTCCTCGACGCCCGCGCACTCCGTACATCCGCCAGTACGCATCGGCGAGATGGAGCGATCAGCGCGAATATATGCCCGCACGATTGCCCTTGCACTCGCAACAGTCGGGCCACGCGAGCGGTGGGGTCGTCGAGATCGAAGGGTTCGGCGAGCGTGGCAGCGGGCGGCGCGATGAACTCCGCCGCGTACCGCCCCGGAAAGCGGGCCGCGCCGAGCGGACGAGCACCGACCGTGTCAGGTCAAGGAACGGCTCGTCGTCCGCCACGGCGATCAGCGGAGGCTCACGCAGGGCCGCCTTCCCCGGCTTTCGGCGTCACGCGGCGAGACGAAACGCCCCCAACGGCGCGAGGCCGCGACCGAGGCGGCACCCGCGAGGCACAGAGCGGTTATGTTCGTTGAGTTGGTCGCGTTGTCGCGTTAGAAAGGGGGATGGAGCGGGTGATCGGACTCGAACCGACGACATTCTGCTTGGGAAGGTCATAAAGGCGATAGTGTCACCTACCGTGTTCTACTTTTCTTTACCGCGCTCACAGGGTAACATGTGTACGTATAGAACAGCGCGGTAGGCTCCGATAGGCGTTGTAAGGCGGCGTTCATCCCCACCACATCCCCACGGGAGGCGAGCGATATGGACGCGAACACCAGTTTCGATGAGGACGAACCGCAAGAGAAAATGACGCCGGAAGAAGAGAAACGGATGATGGCGAAAGCGCGGGCGTTCTGGCGTGCCGAGGAGAAGGAGCCGTGGAACGCGGCAAATCCCTGCCTATGGTGCGACGGCATTCCGTGCTGGCAGGTATTCGATGATCCACGCATCCTTGCCGACCCTTCGTTGCAGCCCGATCACATTAGTGGGCGAATGCTTCGTGTTTCTACAAAGTATTGGGTGCGAGACCATGTCTCGGAACGCTATTCTCTTAGCCTAGAACTCACCTTCCCACTCCCGGTGGGGAAACAATCACTCGCCGCCCATCTCAAAGATCGGTCGCACGGGGAGAAGCGGCGGTTGCCGCTTCGCGGTTCGTCTCGCCCTGTATCCGACGAATTGACAGATGACGATCTTCGCACATTCGGTGGCCCCTACCGCTTTGCATTCAAGGGAGAGGTGTACGACGCGCTCACGCCACTCATGCCGTTCGAGGGGGACGAACACGCCGCGCTCATCCTCACTGCCACCTTCCCGCGTGCTTCCGTGACGCTGTTCGGCCTCGCGGAACCGATAGGCGAACGCGACGAATATGGGGATGTTGAGGCGGCGCAGTTTGTGAATTGTCGCTTCGTTGCGTCGGGTACACACCCGGACGATGCCGACGCGGCGAGGTGGATGAAGGCGACGCGGCGATGGTGGACAACCCGCGTACAAGGGGAGCGTGTGCGGGGAAGCGCGAACGCGGGGCGTCCAACGCTAAAGATACCGCAACGGGAGTTGTTCGAGGAGATTAAGCGATACTTGCATATAGTAAGATCGGGTGGAAAAACAGCGAGCGTCTCCGGCCTCGCCAAGCATCTAGGTCACGATAAGGAAGCCGTCGCGGGCCTCTTAGAACGTCGCAACATCCCCTTTCCCCCGCTGTAGAATATTTCCCCGCATTTACCGCCATTTCGCCCTGTACTGTGTGCTTAGGGGCCGTTACGTAACGGCCCGCCACCTACAGGAGGCGGATATGGTACAGGCAGTGGAACGGGGGACGGGCGCACCGGAGCGGCGGGCGGTGAGCGTCCCGGAAGCGGCGCGGCTGCTCAACATCTCGACTACGACCGCATGGAAACTGGTGTACGCGGGCGATATTCGTGTGGTACGTCTCGGTCGCAGTGTGCGCGTGACCCTCACGGAAATTGATCGCTTGCTCTCTGGCGGTGGCAACGATGCAGCCTGACGGCACCCCGGCGAACGGGCGGGGTGCGGCAGGCGGCGCGGTGCATGGGCGGGCGGGCAGACGCAGTGTATCACGTTCCCCGGCACCCTCGCGCAATCGCCACCGCGAGGACGATTTGAGCACGACTACTCACACCGACACCGACATGGGCATGACGACGCGGCTACGCGAGGCCCGCGCCGCCGTACTGCTTGCCCGCCTACACGAGCGTGGCACCCTGACGATTGACACTGCACTCGTGACCGCATGGGCGGCTTCGGGCTGGACGGCACCGCAGATCGAACAGGCAGCGCACGACCTCACAGACGCGGGGGCGGTGCGCCTCACTGAGACACCGGACGGCACCCCGACAATCACGGCAACGGGGGTACGGCGATGACCGACACGCCCGCCCTCTTGCCGCAGCACGCGGCCCTGATAGCGGCTTCTGGCATTGCGCCGGAAGTCGCGGTGGCACGCGGCTATCGTAGCCTCACCGCCCCGGCGGATGCCCTCGCCCTCGGCTTTAACGCCGCGCAAGCTGCCCACGTTCCCGCCCTGCTCGTTCCCGTGATTGGGCCGGACGGTGCGACCGCCCTGCACCAGTTGCGCCCCGATCACCCCCGCACCGACGCGAAGGGCAAGGCGATCAAATACGAGACGCCCGCCGGGGCGCGGATGGCCTTCGACGTGCCGCCGCACGTACGGCACCACATCGGGAATCCGAAGGTGCCGCTACTCATCACCGAAGGGGTGCGCAAGGGCGACGCCGCCGCGACCCACGCGGGCGGCTTCCTTGCGGGAACGGTCGCCCGTGCGCTCTGTGTGGTCGCGCTCTTGGGGGTGTGGAACTGGCGGGGCAAGAACGCACACGGCGCGTCGGTCGCGCTCGGACAGTGGGAACAGGTCGCCCTCAAAGCGCGGCTGGTGTATCTCGCCTTTGATAGCGACGTGATGACCAAACGCGAGGTACAGGCCGCGTTAGACCGCCTCGCGGTGTTCCTCACGAGCAAGGGCGCGGTGGTGAAACTCGTGTACCTGCCGCCCGCCCCGAACGGCGACAAGCAGGGCGTTGATGATTACCTCGCGGCGGGCGGCACACTGAATGGCCTGCTCGCCCTCGCCACCAATGCGCCCCCCGAAGCGGACACGGGCGACGCCGGGGAGTACGCTCCCACCGAACGCCCCCGGCCCGCGCCACTTGCTCCCGCTGCGTTCTACGGGCTGGCGGGCGACTTCGTGCGCGTCGTGTCACCCCACACCGAAGCCGACGCCGCTGCCCTGCTCGTGCAATTCCTCGTGGCGGCGGGTTGCCTGATCGGGCGCGGGCCGCACGTTCCTGTAGAGGCAGTGCGGCACGGCACGAACCTGTTCCTCTGCATCGTGGGGGACAGTGCGAAGGGGCGCAAGGGTACGTCGTGGGGCTACGTGCAGCGTGTCTGCGAGCGCGTAGACACCGAATGGGCCGCGAACCGCGTGGTGGACGGTATCGGCAGCGGGCAAGCCCTGATTGAGTGCGTGCGCGATGCGAAAGCGGGCGAGGAACCGAACGCGGGGGAACCGGACAAACGCCTCTTGGTGCAGGCACCGGAGTTTGCTGCCCTGCTCGCGGCGCAACGCATCGAGAACAGCACGCTTTCCGCCGTGCTGCGCAACGCATGGGACGGCGGGCGGTTGCAGACGCGGAAACGTGGGGACACCCTGAAAGCGACGGGGGCGCATATCGCGGTGATCGCGCACATCACCCGCGCCGAACTACGGCGTGTCCTCACCGACACCGACACCGCCAACGGCTACGCGAACCGCTTCCTATGGGTGGCGGTGCATCGCTCGAAGCGGCTGCCGTTTGGCGGCAACCTCGCCCCCGACGCGCTAAACGACACCGTATACGGCCTGCACCGCGTCCTCGCCTTTGCCCGCACGGTGGAAGCGATACCGTGGTCGCCTGAAGCCGCCGCACTGTGGGAGGCGGCGTACATGGGCGAGTTGGGCGACGAAACGCCGGGGATGGTGGGGGTGGTCACGGCGCGGGGTGAGGCACAGGTGGTACGCCTCGCCCTCGTGTACGCCCTCCTTGACACGAGCGCGACGCTGCTCCCGGAACATCTGCGTGCCGCCCTCGCAGTGTGGCGGTATTGCGCGGATTCGGCGGCGTGGGCGTTCGGCGACGCCACGGGCGACGCGACAGCGGACACTATCCTCGCGGCGTTGCGCGACGCGGGGGCGACGGGGTTGACCCGCACCGCGATAAGCGGCCTGTTCAGGGGTCACGCGAACGCAGGGCGACTGACGGCGGCACTCACTGCGCTGTGTGATGCGGGACTGGCGCGGTGCGAGCGCGAACGCACGGGCGGACGCGACGCGGAACGGTGGTACGCCACGGTTGCGAACGCGAAGGAAGCGAAAAAAGGCGAAAAAAGGGGGGATGACACGGGTAGCGAGGACTTCCTTCACGTTTCTTCGCATCTTTCGCGTTCGCACGAAGCACGCGAGGGGGAACACGAGGCGCACGCCGCCCCGCCGCCGCCCGCCCCCACAGTGATAGACCTCGACACATGGGGCTTCGCGGAAGGGGGCGACGATGCGGCCTAACGACCGCGCTGCCCTCGCGGTGGCCCTTACCCGCCGGGGCATCACCACCCCGGCAGCATTCCACGAGGCCACGGGAACGCCCCCTACCGCCCTCACCCCGGCCCACGCCCTCGCGCTCGCGGCGACGCTGCCGCCTGTAGGAACACACCCTGCCGCGTGGGATGCGTTGCTTACCACCGCCCGCGAACGGCTACGGTGGCACGCCCTCGCGCATCCCGGCACCCCCCGGCCCCTGCTGCACGAGCGGACGGCGGAATCGCTCACCTTCCGGGGCGCGAGCGACACCGACGCACACGAAGCGACGGCGGCGGTGCTGGCGACATGGATACCGCCCGCCGGAACCGAACGAACCGAACGAACCGAACGCTACCCGAACGCGAAGAAGGAACGGAGGATGCCGCAAAATGCCGCATGATCTGACACCCAAGCAGTACAAGGCGGTACGCGCCCTGCTCGCCGCCCCCGACGTGACCGCCGCCGCAAAGGACGCCGGGGTATCGCGGGATACGCTCTATCGTTGGATGGGCGAACCCGCATTCGTGGCAGCGGTGCGCGAGGCGGAAGCGGACGCCCTCGCCGCCGTGTCGCGTAGCCTCGTGCGCCTCGCCACCCGCGCCGCCGCCACCCTCGAAGCGGCGATGGACACCCCCTACGCCCCCGTCACGGTGAAGGTGCGGGCGGCAGACGCCGTGCTGTCGCGCCTCTTGCAGGTACGCGAACTCGTGACACTGGAAGCGCGGGTACGTGAGTTAGAGGCCCGCATGGAAGCGGACGGCGAAGGGGGCGCGGGGTGAGATTGACACAGCGCATCGTGCAACTGGAAGGGCAACGAGTGGCACGCGGCGGCACGGGGGCGACGGGCAGGGTGGTGTTCTACGACCCCACCAGCGGCCCGCACTCCCTGCCCGACATACCGGGGAACGGCGTGGTGTTCCTGCTCCCCACGAAGGCACCACCGCCCGACCCCTACGCGGGGATGGACACGCACGAGCGCGAGGCGAAGGGGGGCAAGCGATGCGACTAGCGGGGCGGGTACGACGGCTGGAAACGGCGGGCGGGGGCGACACGCGAGCGGGGAGGCGCGTCGCTGCCTACCTTACCGCCCTGCGTGCGTTCGGTGGTAGCAGTGACGCCGCGCCGCCCGCACCGGGGCAACCGACCACGGCGGCGGGGCTGCTCGCGGCGTTGCGGGCGTGGGGCGACGGGCAACGGGAAGGGGGCAATGATGCGGCTACACGCGAGGCTTGACGCCCTCACCCGGCGAGTGCCGCCCGCTCTCACCACCGAAGCGGCGATCAACCGGGCGGTGTTCGCGCTGCACGACCGCGAACGGGCGGCGGAATGGGCGGCGGTGCCGCCGCACGAGCGCGAGGCGTTCCACGAGGAATGCGAGCGGGCGATGCGCGACGACCCGGACTTCCTCGCGCACTTCGAGGCGGGCATCGTGTGGGCAATGGCGGAACACGAACGCAAGCACGGCCCCGCGATCACAATACCGGGGCAGGGGTGGATAGGCGAGCGCGACTACGGGCGGCTTCGCGCCGCAGTGACGGGGGAAACATGGCACGGCTAACGACGCGACTGGACACGCTCACCCGGCGACTGCCCCCACCCCGCCCGGTTTCGCCGTGGCAGGGGAATGTCGGGGCGTCGGGTGAGGCGGTGCTTGCCAAGTTGTGCGCCCACATGGAACGGCACGCCCCGCCGCCCAAAGGGGCGACCTACCCCTACGGCTTTGCCCGCCTCGACGCGACCCTCGACCGCCTGCACGCCGCCGGGGTGGGCGTGGCGGCGGGGGCGGGGGTGTCGCGGGCGGAACGGCTGGCGGCGGCGTACGGGATGACGGTGAGCGCGTTTCGAGACGCGCTACGGGAAAGGGCGGGGGGATGAGGCTACGCACCCGACTACACGAGTTGGAACGGCGGCAACCCGACGGGTGCCGGGTGTGCGGCACCGGGGGCGCGGTGCGCTTCGTGGTGCGCGAACACGACCCGGCAACGCGGGGCGACGGCGCGGTGCGGTACGAGCGATGCCCCGCGTGTAGGCAGCGGCGGGTGGCGTGGTTCACGATTGCGATAGACCGCGTGGGCAGTGAGGGGGGCGAGGATGCGGGCGCGACTGACGACCCGGCTTGACGCGCTGGAAGGGCGGCAACCGGAGGGGTGCCGGGTGTGCCAGCGGTGGCGACCGCCCACGCTTGTCTGCGTGCCGGATGCGGACGAAGCGGAGGGCGACGGGTGGCGGGCGCGGTGGCCCTATCCCGACTGTTGCCCCCGCTGTGGGCGCGAGGCGTGGGCGGGTGTGAAACTGATCGTGGGCGTAGATTGGGATAGCATCTGACAAGGGGAACACAATGCGGTTACGCACGCGGCTGGCAACGATAGAGCGACGCACCCCGGCGAGGTGCCGGGAATGCCGGGGGTGGCAGCCCGTGGTGGTGCGCTGCCTCACCCACGCGCAAGCGGCAGACCCGGCGGCACGAGCAGCGGCAGTGACGCACCCGCACTCGGCGGAATGCCCCGCGTGCGGGCGGCGGGTGCTGGTACGGGAGTACGTCGGGGATGCGCCGCCGGGGTGTGAGGGCGACCGCGACGGCGGCGGGCTGTGATAGCAAATGAGAGCGTCGCGCCTCACATGCGCGAGGGCATCCGCATTTCTCCGCATCTCTCCGCATCTCGCCCTGCTCGTGCTGAACCGCCCCGCCCTTTTTTTAGGGGGTTCACCGGGGGTTCAAAAGGGTTCACCCGCCTTATCGGAACGGAACGGAACGGTATCGGAACCAAAAAAAAGGGCGGGAAGGGAACGCCCCACATCGTACAGACATCGGACACTGATCGGACACGAAAAAAGGAACGTTGTCGGACACCCGGCCCGTCACTCGCCCCGCCCCACACGGCAATGCGAGGGATGCCCGCCACGGCGAGTGTGCGCCCCGTGGCGGGGCGAGAGGGGTGCGAGGCTATCAGAAAATGCCCCGGCCCTTGCCCGCGCTGCCTCGCGGGTGCGATACTCGCCCTTCGATTCACGAGGCAAAGCAGTGACGCGGCGGGGAAGCGGGGGAGCATGGACGCGCTCGAACGGTACTTGGGCGAGGTAGCGGCGACGCGCCACGCCGGGGTAAAGGAAACCTCGTTCTATCCCGCCCTCAAAACGCTTTGGCGACTATCCCCTGAAAGCACGTAGAACATGAATCGAACGTACGTACTAGGAAAAGCCGAACTTGTTCTACTTCTCAGGCGTTTATCCACAAATCTGTGGATAAACGGGTTGACAAAGCCCTTGACATGCGTACGTACAGCCATACTATGCATGTGCGTTTGTCAAGTGTACGTACATACGGATTGTGTGGACGTTCTGCTCCTCCTTACGCGAAGGGATGGTACTGCATATGACACGCATTGGCACTCTCAGCATCCTTCTCACGAGATAAGCCTGCTTTCATCGCGTCACCTTTCAGGCTATGCCATGCGGCGTCGGCTGAAAGGGGCGGCTTCGTGTTCCCTGCTGCATTAGCGCGGCAGAAAAGAGGGGCCATGACCGACCAACAACCTCGAAAACAAACGCGACCGTCGTACGAAGAGGGCAAGGTGCGTGACTCCCGCATCGAAGATATGCAGAGGGAAGGCGTGGAAGCGGAAGAGTTTACCGGGCTGGTAAGGCGTGCCGCGACTTTTCGTGTGACACCGAAGCCAGCGATAACCAGTGTGCAACCGAAGCAAAGGGGGGCGTGATGGACGCGAAGGGTAAGAAGCGAGAAGTTAAAGGCCCAAGCCATCAGGCATTGCGCCGGGATAAAGATGTGATCGTTCATCAGCGTTCGCCGCGTACACCTGCGCCATTCGTCTCCCAATTCTCCGTCAGGCAAGGCGTCAACACCTTGGAGATTTTCAGGGGGAGCGACAAAATCTCGGAAGGGCGTAAGCGCAACGAGGGTACGTGATCGCTACCACCATTCAATCCAAGGTCTATCTCGATACGAGCGTGATCGTCGCTACGATAAGTGGCGGCGATCCCTTCAATGTAGCATCCACGGACTACTGCACAAGACTTGCCCGAAACAATTCTGTGGTTTACTTCTTGCAGTTCCTGCGTCTTGAGTATGGACAATTCATTCGTAAAGTCGTCACGGATTCAACGTACGCACTTCCACAACATCTCTTTCAACAATACCAACTCCAAAATTATGGCACGAACATGATGATTCGACATCAATGGATGGACTTTATGATGAACCAATTCAATGCCCTGCTTGCTACGTTCTTCAGGGTTCGGGAGGTACCCATCCGACCACCAATACTACGACAGAGCAACCATCTGATGGCTTTGCATAGTATGGAGTCGTACGACGCTGCGCATGTGGCTACTGCCCTGCAAGAGAGGGTGTTCGATCTCGCCACAACCGATAAGAAATTTGCGCGTGTTACTTCTGGGCTGAAAATCCACATGATTCAGTAACGTGCTACTTCTATTCGTTAAGTGAGGGCTTTATGGGAGAATACTTGCCGTGCTTGCCGCTCGGCACCTTCGGCACGCGCCCCGCAAGAGAGGCATACATCGGCGTCTCATCGTCCCGGTGGTTGTACCGGAAGGCGTAATCGTTGATGTAGCCCTGCAAGTGCTTGGCACTTACCGAGTGATTCGCCCCGTCAATCGAACGCTTCAACTGCGACCAGAAGCCTTCTATCGTGTTCGTGTGGACGCGCCCCACGACGTACACCTTCTGTGCATGGTGGATGCGCTCGTGTATGTAGACCTTCTCGCCGTCCAGCCCGTCGTACGACTTGTATTCGTCGGTGTACACGAGCGACTTGGGCAGCACATGCTCCCGGATGATCGGCTGTATCGTGGCCTTCTTCGTGTCGCTGGTCACTAAAGCAGCCACCTTGCCGCCGCGTTCCACCACACCGACAACGGGCGTCTTGTTGCTGTCCTTGCCCGGACGCCCACGCTTGCCCTTCTCTACCCCGCCGATGTACGTTTCGTCGGCTTCGACCTCGCCGGAGAGCGGTTCGATTTCTTCGCCCATCAGCCCCCTGATTTGCGTGAACATGCGCCACGCCGTCTTGTACGTGACGCCCAATTCGCGCTCTAGTTGCTTCGCGCTGATGCCACACCGCGTACTCGCCATGAGGTACATCGCGTAGAACCACGACTTGAGCGACGTGCGGGACTTCTCGAAGATCGTCCCGGCAAGCGGGTAGACGTGCGTGCCGCAGTGGTCGCACGAGTACGCCTTGCGATGCGTCAGGCGGTGGTGCTTGCGGATTTCCTCGCACGTCCGGCAGTGGATGCCTTCGGGGTACGTGGGGTATATTTCCCGCACGAGATGCTCCAAGCAGGCTTCATCGTCCGGGAAGTCCTCGTTGAATTGTCGGATTGTGTATTTCTCCATGTACTCATAGTAACACGCTTGTTACGTGCTGTCAAGGGATAGTCGCCACGTACAATATGCGGAAAAGGTTCCGGCGAGCGGCTACCCCGCGTCCCTTCGCTCCGCGAACATGGCGCGGTGGTTGTAGTAGCGGGTGAACAGCGGTTCCCCCTCCACCCGCGCCGCCTGCGCCATGTCAATCCCCGCGACGATGTGCCGCACCCCCCGCTCGATTTCCTCGACATGCGCGAAGTATTCCCCGACGCTCGCTACTCGCGTCGTCAGCGTCGCCAGTTCCACCGCCGCCCCGTTGAGCATATCGGCGGGCAACGCCGCACGGCCCGAACGTTCCAAGAGGTGATGCGCGAGCCGCACGCGGTCGGCGTAGCAGCGATCTCCCCCGAAGGTGGCGACGAGCCTGCGAACAACCGAGAGGAACAGCATGGGGAGACCGTCGGCGCGAATCGGCGTGGTATCGGGCATGGCATGTTCCCCTTCTTAGCGCGGTGCACTGCGAGATGTATGCATTGATTGCACAATGAGTATTCGCACCGGCCCAAACATTAGATCATCATGCTTTAGTCACCCCGAAAGGAATGCGTCGCGCTCACTGTTCCGCCCATTTCCGCACGCCCTCGCCCCCGACTATTGCGGCCTGCGGGTGCGGCTGGCATCCTGCAATTGGTTGTGCCGCGTAAATAGTTACAGAAATGTCAGAATCGGGGGGAGCCATGCAGCGCAACGGACGCGATAACTCGGTGAGGGCGGTTGTGTTACTGGTTGCCCTTGCGCTCCCCGCATGGATAGCCGCACCGACAGCAACAGTGCGGGCGGCGGCAATCGTTGTCACTTCGACTGCGGACACGGTGATGATGGGCGACGGTTGCACGCTACGGGAAGCGATTCAGGCGGCGAACACCGACGCGGCAGTGAACGAGTGCGCGGCGGGCGTGGGCGCGGACGTGATAGACGCGAGTGGCGTGTCCGGCACGATCACGCTCGGCAGTGCGCTGCCCGCCATTGCCAGCAACATGACGATTCGGGGGCCAGCGGCAAGTAACTTGACGATTGACGGCGACGGTGCCGTTAGCGATAAGCAAGTGTTAATCAGTCCCGGCGCGACAGCGACGTTCAGCCGGTTGACGTTCAGCCATGTGCGCGGCGGCATCCGCAACTTCGGCACGCTCACGGTTGCTGACTGCTTGTACCTCGGTAACATTGGCGGCATCAACAACACCGGCACGCTGGTGGTCACGAACAGCACCATCCGGGACAACTACAGCACCGGCGTCGCCAATAATGGCGGCACGGTGACGCTCATGAACAGCACCGTCAGCCACAGTGACATCAGTGGCGGTGTGAGCAACTATCGTGGAACGATGGCGATTATTGGTAGCACCGTGCGTGATAGCAATTCCATGTACGCCGACGCAGCCGCAGGTATCAGCAACGATGGCGGCACGCTCGCGGTCACGAACAGTGCCGTCAGGGGCAACTACAGCAGCGGCAAGTCCGGCAGTGGCTCCGGTATCGGGAACAGCAACGGCGGCATGGTGACAATCACGAACAGCACGGTCAGTGACAACAGTACAACTGGGCTGAAAAACGGCAGCGGAGGTTTCAACGCCAGTAGCGGCACGATGATCGTCACGAACAGCACGGTCAGCGGCAACGGGTTCGGCATCTTCAACTCCTCCGGCACCGTAACGGTGACGACGAGCACGATCAGTCGCAATACCCGCCCCGTGTACAACTACAACGGACGAGTTGTGAACTACGGCATCTTCAACTCCGGCACGCTGAACTTGGGCCACAGCATCGTGGCGGAGAACGTGATCGCGGGCGACATGGGCGGCGACATCATCGGCCCGTTCGTCGCGCAAGGCCCGAACTTCATCGGCGGCGACCCTCGACTTGGCCCTTTGCAGGACAACGGCGGACCGACGCAGACCATGCTCCCCCTGCCCGGTTCCCCCGTGATTAATGCGGGTGGCATTTGCCCCGTGGCGACCGATCAGCGCGGCGTCCCGCGACCGCAAGGGGTGGCGTGCGACATCGGCGCGGTGGAAGTAGGCGTTGTCGCGCCCGCGCCGCCACCGCGAGCGACCACGGCCCCGCTAGGCACGGCCCCGGCGTTGGTGCTACCGACGCGAGCGGCGGGGCCACAGGCGACCATCGCCCCGGTAGGCACGCCGCCCGCGCCGCCACCCCCACCGAACCCGCTCCCGCAGCGGCGGTAGGGCGACGGCGTACGGGTCGTCACGAACGCCGCAAATCGCCCACAGCGAGCCGGAGCGTCACGCCCGTTGGCAGCACGGGAGGCGGGAGCGGCAACTCACGGGGCGTTGTCGCTTCCTCACCGCCCCGTCACCACGAGTATCACCAGCACCACGAGCAGCAGCCCCGCGATTGCCCACACCGCGAGTAGCACCCGCCCGAAGCCGGATTGCGTCCTGAGATTGCCCGGTGCGAAGGGGCCGCCCTCGCGTGGCGGTCGGTCGGGTTGCTCGTCCATCAGCCCTGCACGCCCTTCGCGGCCTTGTCCACCGCCTCGTCGTATTCCGCCTGCGACACCCCGCCCGTTCCCGGCTCCGGCGGTGTGGTGGCCTCGCCGGGTTCTCTCTCAGGCGGCGTGCGCTGCGGCTCGTCTTCTGTGTGTGGCTTGTCCGAACGCTTCTCCGTCATGCTGCGGTTCCTTTCTCCCCGCCATCTTCGTAGCGATGGTAGGCGAAGCACACGCGATGTGGACCGTGCAGAGAGTGCAGAGGGTGTAGAGATGTAGAGGGGTGCGCAGTGCGTGCTACTTCCTACCCGCGCCGCGCCCCGCCAGCCCCGCCGCTATTGGAGGGCGTGCAAGCGAGCATCCGACGGCACATGGGAAGGATGCGGCCTCTTTACCGACTTCGACCCGATTGCTACCAACGTTTACTTGACGCGAACTATCGTCGTATCCACTAGTGGAGGGAGGGCAACTCGCGGGCGACTACGGAGGTGGCGCATGACCCTGTTGCGGCTACGGGAATTGCGGCTGTACGCGGCGGGCCTGCGGGAAGAATACCGGGTTGTGTGCGAGAACCGCCGCGCCGGGAGGCTATCGAGTGCCGAGGCCGTGCGCCAACTCGCCGCCCTCGTTGACGAGGTGCGGGCCGTCGTGCGCGAAGTGCGGAGTCATCGCGCCTCGGCCTGATCCTCGCTCGCGTCGGGTAGGAGCGCACGCATCATCCTCGCCCCTGCCCGCTTCTCGTAGGCGATCTGCTTGTGCCTCGCTATCGCTTCGACCGACGACATCCGCCCCGCCTCATGCTCGCGCTTGACGAAGGCAAATTCCTCGTTGAGGGCTTCGCCCCGTTCGTGCAACAGCACCAACCGTTCCTGCGCTTCCTTGTCCGTTATCGTCTGCGGCATCCTCGTCTACCTCCCCGGATGAGAAATATGCGTCCCCCGTCGCATCTCGCGCATCGCACCGATGAACGGGGGTGCGAGTGATCGCGCCGACAGGCACGGCTGCGACGCGCCCGCCGCGCTCGGTTCGTCGGGACACGAGGCGATGCGGGGGCGGCTTACGGCACATCGTCGCCCGTGCCGTCCTGCTTGCGCCGCCCGCCCCCGCCGCGCTTGCCGTGCAGCGGATGGGTGTTCGCCGCAAAGCCGTGCTTGCCCTGCACTTCGTCGCGGTAGCGTTGCAACTCGTTCGCACTAATCATCCACTGCCTGCCGAACCGCTCGGCAGCAATCTTCCCACGCCGAATCTGCGATTGCAAAGTATCGGGGCTGACGCCGATGCGCTCGGCAGCTTGCGTGATGGTAAGCACTTCCTCATCTCCGATCTTCATGCATGACATTGTAACGAATCATCGCCAACAGTGTTGACATTAACACGATCATATGTGATAATGCAAGTGTCGGACGGAAACGTCGCCGACAACGTAAATGCCCCGCCCGGTGCGTCAACACCGAACGGGGCGGACAGCCAAAGGGGAGTACACCCAATGACTATCACTGCACACGATACCACCGCCACCGTCACCGCGACCGTGCTGCGCCCCGTCACCCTCGAAGCCCCCCGCGCCCTCTCCGATGCCACCGCCCCCGACGATCTGCGCATCGCCCTCGAAGTCTTCGCCACCCTCGCGCAGATGGACGCGGTGCAGGCCGTCGCCCTCGCCAACGTCGCCATTGCCCTGCAAGAGAACGGCGCGGTGGTCGTGACCTACTCGCACGACGGCGTGACCACAGGGCGCGTGATCTATCCGACGCGGGTGTTCCTTACCAAAGACCTTGCGGTGTGCGTGCGCGGGTGGTGTACCTTCCGCCGTGAAGTGAAGTCCTTCCGCCTCGACCGCATGGAAGCGGTTCACCCGCTCGTGTTCCCCGGCGAGGACGCGGTACCTGTCGCGGACGAAGCCGCCGCCTAACCACCCACAGGGTCGGCAACCATGCCGCCCCTTTCCCCACACGAGAGGAACACGAGATGCCCGTACAGATCACCCCCGCCGCCCTGCTGCACTTCGCCGCCCTCGCGGTGCGGCACGGCCTCACCGAGAACGAATTGACCCACGCCCTGCGCACGGCACGAGAGGTACGACCTACGGGCGCGGTTGCGGTGGCGACGGTGGAAGCGGCGGTCACGGCGGCACTGGCGATGCGGGCCGCTACTCGCGTCGCGTAGGAACCGCACAAGGGGCGGCAATCGCGCCGCCCCGGATACCCCGCACATGCAGGAGCATGTGCCGCACGAAAAAAAGGAATGGGGCAACAATGGCAACACAGAAGACGACGGCGAGCAACACGGGCGAGGCGACGGGTGCAACCAAGCAGACGATCACGACCACACGCACACCGGGCATCGTGAGGGTGACAGGAACGCGGGGCGTAGCCTATCGCGTGCGTGTGGAGTTTCCCCACGACCCCGCCACGGGTAAGCGACGGCAACGCGCCGAAACCTTCGACACGATGAAAGAGGCGGAAAAGGCGCGGTCGCGGTGGCTGGCAGAAATCGAACACGGCACGGCGGTAGACACCACGAAGTTGACCGTTGCCGACGTATGCGGGCAATGGCTGGACGTGAAGCGGCACGACCTGAAACCGCGTACGCTCGAAGGCTATACCGCGACCCTCGCACGCATTATGGACAAGATCGGCGGTATGGGTATCCAGCGCATACGGCCCACGCACCTCGACGCCTTTTATGCCCTGCTACGCGAGGAAGGCAAGAGCGAAACCGCCGTGCATCGCGTCCACCAGCGGCTACTACAGGTCTTCGAGTACGCCGTGAAACGGCGCATCCTTGCGATGAACCCGATGGCGGCGATAGATGCCCCCACAGTGCGGACGGCCCCTGCCACGACCCTTACCGCGCCACAGATACAGCGGTTCCTCACCTACGCCGCGACGGACGTGTACAACCCGCTGTGGCTGCTGATTGTCCAAACCGGGGTGCGGCGAGGCGAGGCGTTGGGGCTACGGTGGGAAGATGTTGACCTGAACACGAACGGCACGGGTTGCGTGCGCGTGCGGCAGTGCGTGGAAGTCCTCGACAACAAGCCCCACATTCAGACGCCCAAGAGCGCGGCGGCGCGGCGCACGATCACCCTGTTTCCCGAAAGCGTCACGGCCCTGAAAGTGCATCGCACGCGGCAACTGGAACACCGAATGCGGGTGGCGACGTGGGACGATCACGGCCTCGTGTTCGCGTCGGAGAACGGCACGCCGCTACACCCCCGGAACGCCCTACGCAACTTCTACCTTATCCGACGAGCGGCAGACAAGCAGGCGGTGGAAGACAAGAACGAAGCCGCTGTGCTACCCCGCTTCGACATTCACGATCTCCGCCACACCCACGCCTCACACCTGCTTCGGGCCGGGTGGGATGTGGTCACGGTATCCCGCCGTCTCGGACACGCGAACCCCGGCATCACCTTGACAATCTACGCGCACGCCCTCGCAGACGTACCAGACGGCACTCTTGTAACGCCCGCCGCGCTTACAGGAACACCGCAGGCGTCAGCCGCCGTGAACTAATGGTGAACTAAAACGCCCCGGATGCTTGCGAGCAATCCGGGGCGTTCGTGTTTTTCCTTGCGGTGCATAGAAAAAAGTGGTCGGGGCGAGAGGATTCGAACCTCCGACCCCCTGCTCCCAAAGCAGGTGCGCTGCCGGGCTGCGCTACGCCCCGATTGCTCATCAGTGTACCCCCCGCCGGGGAGCGGGTCAATGCGGGTGCCGTGTTGCCACAGGGTTTATGCGCTCTCCCGCCGACGGTCGTTGCGGGGCAAACGCGCCCCTCCCCCGGCCCCCTCCCCCGGTGGGGGAAGGGGGAGAACCGTTGCGAGATCGCGGCGTATCGGGAACGCCCGGTGCTTGCCGTGGTTCTCCCCCTTCCCCACGGGAGGAGGCGGGTGCGGGTACCCTCTGGGCGGCATGGGCCGCAGGGGGGAGGGGCGCATTTTTGCGAGAACGCATACGCCCTGCGTGTCGCCGCGCCGATGTGCAGGTTGTGGCGGGTGTGCTATGCTCCCTACGCACCCTAGGATAGTGCGGCGGGCGGTTCGGCACGGGCGCATGGGGCGCGGGAGGATATGGTCGCATATGCAGTACACCTCGACACCCGCCGTGAGTACCTTCGTGCGGCTCGACGAGTTGCGTGCGCTGAACCTCGCGGCGCAACGGCAGCACAAAGGCCTCACGCAGATCGTGGAGGAGGCGGTGGATTACTGGGTCACATATACCGACCAGCACGGCGAGTTCGTCCCGCCGCCCCTCCCGAACCCGCCGCGCATGGGCATACAGGCCGTGCTCTCGCCCGCCGCCGCCGCCGCCCTCGACCGCATCCGCGCCGGTCGCTACTCCCGCGCCGTGGCGATGTACACCGCCCTCCGCCTCTGGCTCGCGTCGGAAGCGGGCAGCGCACCGCCCGCCTGATCCGTCGGAATGTCATATCGCCCCGCCACGGCAAGGTCGGGATGTCGTATCGCCCCATCACGGGCAAGGAGGAGCAATGTCCGCCGCCCACGAGAAGCCGATGCGCGATGTGCCGCAACCCGACCGGGCGGACGTGCTCGCCCTGCCGCAGTTGCGCGTCTCGCGGCACCCCGCCGTGGCCGATAAGGTGACAACCCTCCGCGACGCCCGTACCGGCAGTGCCGCTTTCCGGGGAGCGATGACCCAACTGACGCTCTGCATGGCCTACGAAGCCCTCGCCGCGATGCCTACTCGCCCGGTGCGCGTCGCTACCCCCCTCGAAGAGACTGACGGGGTCGCCCTCGCGGAGCGCATCGCCGTTGTTCCCATCCTGCGGGCCGGGTTGGGCATGGTGGACGGCTTCCTCGCGCTCTTCCCGAATTTGCAGGTCTGGCACCTCGGCCTCTACCGCGACGAGGCCTCGCTCGCCCCCGTCACCTACTACAACCGCCTGCCCACCCCCGCCACCTCCGACATCTGCGTTGTCCTCGATCCCATGCTTGCCACGGGCGGCAGTGCGGTTGCCACCATCCGCATCCTCAAGGAGTGGGGGGCGCGGCAGATCATCTACGTCGGCATCATCGCCGCCCCATACGGCGTGCAACGCCTCGCCGACACCTACCCCGATGTGCCGATCTACGTCGCCGCCCTCGACCGCACCCTGAACGACGACGGCTACATCGTTCCCGGCCTCGGTGACGCCGGCGACCGCCTCTACCGCACCGGCGCGGAGACGATGCTCTAGACCCCCGCCCGTGGAACAGGACGAGTCAACGATTCGCCGCCCTGCCGCACCCGGCGGGTGTGCCTCTCCATGTCCACGGCGGGGCCGGACGACGGCAGGTGTCGGCGTCGTGTCGCGGCATGACGCATGGAACCGCGCACGGGGTTTCGCAGAATTATCTGATGCCAAGAATGGCAGGTGCGGAAATTATTCGCGCCTGCCGTTGTTGTATGGCGTGACGGGTTCACCGGGTCACATAGAATAGGGGGACATGATGCTGCAAGAGACGCGAACGCTGTCGGAGGAGCCGCAGGCACCGCCGGAGGAGGCGCAGGTGTTGTATCGCGCCCACACCCCGTATACTGCGCACCGCAGACTCGACCGAAAGCGGCTCGGCATTGTACTCGCGGGCCTTGTCGTGGTGATTGTCGCTGCGGCGTTGCTCGGAAACGGCGGCTTCGTGTCCGATGCACCGCAACCGGCCCCGTCTACGGGCGAATCCCGTCCTTCCTTGGGGCAGCAACTCCGCACGTCGCTAGGGGTCTTCCTGCCGCAGAGCGATCCCCCACCCGCGCCGCTCCCCGCACCGACCCCGCGCCCGACCGCGACGGTCGTCCCGACGGTCGTCCCGACGGTCGCCGCGACGGTCGCCCCCACGCCTGCGGCGACTCCGACGCCGCTCGCGGCGTTCGCCACACGAGCGAACCCTACCGAACCACCCGCGCCCACCGAACCGCCCGCGCCTACCGAGCCGCCCGCGCCCCCTGTCGCGCCTTCGGTGGTGTCTTCGGTTGCGGCACCCGCGCCTGCCCCAAGGCTCGATGAACCGGCCCCGGCGGTCGTGGTTGTCACCCCGGTTCCGACTGCGGTTCCGACTGCGATGCCTTCTGTCGGGCCTCGTTTGCTCTCCCCGCCCGCTCCGATGCCCAACAGTGCCGTGACTTCCGAGGCACCGGCGTCGGAGCCACCTGCGCTTCCCGTCGAGATCATTGCGGACGCGCCCCCTGCATCTCCCACCGAGGCCGCCGCGCCGACTGAGACAGTTGCACCGACTGTTGTAACCGCCGTTGCGCCGGTCTCGATTGGCGCGACCGTTGCGCCTTCGACGCCGCAGCCGACGCCGCAGTCGGTCGCGGGGCCGGTCGTGATCGTGCCGCCAATCGTGCCGTACACGCCGCCGACCGCGACTGCCCGCATCCAGCGAGAAGTGGCGACCGCGCCCCCTGCGGCACCCGTACCGACGGATGTACCCGCGCCAACGGAAGGGGCTGCGACGCCGACGGACGTATCCACCATATCTACGGCCCCCCCACAAGCGACCCCGACTGCCCGCCCCGCCCCTCCGGTCGTCGTGCCTGCGACCGTGGTTTCCCCAGCAACGCAGGTTCCCCCGGCGTACTTGCCCGCGACGGTACCTGCGGCGACCTCGCCGCCTCCCGCCGCGACGACGACGACAATTCGGGCGACAGCGACACCCCCGGTCGTCACGTCCCCCGCGACGGCGGCGTCGCCAACTGCCCCGCCCGATCCCGTCGCCACGGCCCCCGCAAGCGTAGGCGGAATGGCAACGCCGTCGCTCGTGCCGCCTCGCGTACCGACGACGCCCCCGAAGCAGGAGGCGAAACCGACGGAGGTTGCGCCGGAGCCGACGAAGGCGAAGCCGCAGGCTACCCCCGTACCGCCGACGAAAGCACCCGTACCCACGACCGCGCCGTCTCCGACGAAAGCACCCGTACCCACGACCGCGCCGTCTCCGACGAAAGCACCCGTACCCACGACCGCGCCGCCCGCCGCGACCGCACGGGGTAACGGCACCGGCGACAACGGCAACGGCAATGGCAATGGCAACGGCAGGGGGGATAACGGGCGGTCAACCCCCGCCCCCACCCCCGTTGAGGGCAAGCCCGACAAGGGCAGGTAACGGCGGACGGCGGGAACAGGCGGGTTGCGGGTTGCGTGACCCCCTGACTTGCTGCGACCACCGCAACCGCCGCGTAGGGTCTAGCGTTCTCACGAAATGCGCCCCTCCCCCGGCCTCCTCCCCCCTGTGGGGGAAGGGGGAGAACCACGGCACGCACCGGGCGTTCCCGATACGCCTCGCTTTTGCAATAGTTCTCCCCCTTCCCCCACAGGGGGAGGGGCGCATTTTTTTGCCAGGATGCATAAGCTACCGCCGCATGGGTGTCTCGCGCCGCGCCGCCGCTTCTGCGACAATCCGCCGTCACGAGGCGCGAGAAGCGAATGGTGGGCGGGGGGGAGATCATGGCGGCGACCTACACGATACGCGGCGGCACGGTGTTCGATGGCACGGGCGCACCCGGCGTGCGGGCGGATGTGCGCATCGAGGGCGACCGCATCGCCGACGTGGGGCCGAACCTCGCGCCCCAAGGGGTGGTGATCGAGGCGGACGGCCTCGCGGTCGCCCCCGGTTTCATAGACATGCACTCGCACTGCGATCTGATGGCGATCTTCGATCCCGCCGTGTCGCCGAAAATACGGCAGGGGATCACCACAGAACTGATCGGGCAGGATGGCCTCGGTGAGGCTCCCGTGCGGCCCAACGCCCGCGACCACTGGCGTACCCACCTCTCCGGCCTCAACGGCGACCCCTCGCCCGACTGGACATGGGAGACGTTCGCGGAGTACTTCCCCCGCTGCGCCGGGGCCGCCACGAACATCGCCGCCCTCGTCGGTCACGGCACGATCCGCAATTACGTGATGGGCATGGAGAACCGCCCGCCCTCTGCGGACGAACTCGCCCGGATGCGCGAACTGACGGACGACGCGCTACGGGCCGGGGCATGCGGCCTCAGCACCGGCCTCATCTACACACCCTGCGTCTACGCCGACACCGACGAACTGGTCGCTCTGGCGGAGGTCGTGGCGGTGCACGAGTCGTTCATGGTCTTCCACATGCGCTACGAGGGCAAGGCGATAGAGACGGGCATGGGCGAGGTCTTCGAGATCGGGCGGCGCAGCGGCGGGCATATGCACATCTCGCACTTCAAGGCGCGGGGGCGGTGGGTGTGGGGCCACGCGGGGCGGATGCGCGAACTCGTGGACGCGGCGCAGGCGTCGGGCCTCCACGTCACCGCCGATCAATACCCCTACACGGCGGGCAGCACGATGATGGGTGCGCTCCTCCCGACATGGCTGCACGCCCTCGGCATCCCCCGCATGACTGCCGCCCTCACCGATCCCATGCAGCATGCGCGTATCAAGGGTGAGGTCGAGGAAGGGCGCGACGACTGGGAAAGCACTGTGGTCGCGGGCAGTTACGACGTGATCTTCGTCGCCAGCGTCAAGAACCCGGCGCACACCGACATCGTGGGCAGGAACCTCGCGCAGATCGCCCGCGAGTGGGCGATGGAGCCGTACGATGTCGTGGTCAAGCTGCTCGTGGAGAACGACTACGCCGTCGGCATGGTGCATCATCTGATGGACGAGTGCGACGTGCAGACGCTGATGACCGCCCCGTGGCTTGCCCCCGGCACCGACGGACTCATGGGCGGTAAGCCCCACCCGCGCACCTACGGCACCTACGGGCGCATCCTCGGTCATTACGTGCGCGATCTCGGCCTGATGCCGCTTGCCGAAGCCGTGCGCAAGATGACGAGCCTGCCCGCCGCGATCTGCGGCCTGCGAGACCGGGGTGTCGTCCGCCCCGGTGCCTATGCCGACCTCGCGTTGTTCGACCCCGCCACCATGGCGGAGCAGGGCGACTACGACGAGCCGCGCCGCTTCCCCCTCGGCATCCCCTATGTGTTCGTCAATGGTCAGCCTGCCGTGTGGCAGGACGCGCAGACCGAGACCCGCGCCGGTCGCACCCTCCGCCGCGACCACCCCTCGCCGGTATCCCGACGCGGATAGACCGAAGCGCGACGGGGCGTGCGACGAATTTCGTCGCACGCCCCGTCGCGCTTCCTCGCCGCGCTGGAACCCTTCCGCTTCTTGCGGGCGGTGTGTCAGCGGCGCGGGGGGCTTGATGTCGGTACCGGGTTGCCGTATGCGACGAGGGTTGCCGGGTGGGAGGCACCGCCGTTCGTGTCCAGTTGCGCCCCGAAGCTGCGTGTGCCGCCGGGGGCGATATCCGCGTTGTAGTCCGCGTTCGTGCAGGTCATCGTGTCGCCATTGATGGCGCACCGTGCGTTCCAGACATTGACGACGCGCTCGTTGTGGGCGACCGTCCAACTGACGGACCACCCGTCCATCGCGGTGCCGGGGCCATTGCCGACATCCACATTCGTCACATAGCCCGATCCCCAATCGCTCGGCACCCGGTACTGCGCTGTCAGCGGTTGCCTCGGCTGCGTCGGATCGAGTCGCCGCGTCGCCATCGCTCCCGCCGTCGCGGTTGTGGGAACCGTCGGCGTGGCGGCGGGGCGCGTCGTCGGAGAAGGAATCGGGGTCGCGGCGGGCGGCACACGAGTTGCCGTCGCGGTCGCCGGCACGCCCGTCGCCGTCGCCATCGGCGGCACGCCCGTCGCCGTCGCGGTCGCCGGTACGACGGTCGCCGTTGCCATCGGCGGCACGCCCGTCGCCGTCGCCGCGACCGTTACCGTCGCCGCTGCCGTCGGTGTGCTCCCCCCGCCGCCGGTGTCGTCGAGCGGGAACAGGAGGGGCGTGAGGTAGGCGTGCTTCGCAGTGTTCACGGTCGTCCAGTCGTCGTTGAGGATGCCGTCCGTGTCGCCGGAGTTCGGGTTCAGGCACCAGAAGGTCCAGTGGAAAGCCGTCGGACCCGTGCCGAGATAGCGTGTGAGCGCGGCGAACCACTGCCGGTCGCTCTCGGTCTGGAGCTTCGTACCCAACTCCCCGATGTATACGGGGGCGATGTTGTTCTTGGCGAGGTAGCCCCAGTATTTGTCCCACACGGCGGGCAGGTTATCGGGGTAGTTCGGGGCGTTGAACCACGACTGCGGGGAAACGGTCGAGGGGTAGTCGTGCGCCGAGTAGACGAGGCGGTTGGCGACGTTCAGCCGCACGGGGAACTCCCCCGCCGCTTTGAGGTTGCCGCCCCACCATGTGTTGTCGCCGCCGACGCTCTGCACGCCCTCCACGAAGATGAGCCAGTCCGGGTTCGTGGCGAGCACGGCGTTGCCCGCCCGCTCCGCCGCCAGCCGCCAGTCCCGGCTCGTGTCGCCGCAGCCCCAGCAGGCGGGGTCACGCGGCTCGTTGTGCAGGTCGGCCCCGATCACCGTGGCGTTGCCCCGGTATCGCGCCGCAAGCATCTGCCAGTCGGCGATCCACCGCGTCTCGCTGTACTGCGCCGAGTACCACACGGCGGTTTGCCCGCTCGAATCCGGCATGTGCCGGTCGAGGATGACACGTATGCCGCGCCTGCCCGCGCCTTCGATGATCTTGTCCATGATTTGCAAGCCGGAAAGCCCGCGCAAGTCCGGGTTCTTGTAGAAGTCAATGCCGTTCGAGGTACCCGCCTCGAACAGGCTGTTCGCGTACGGGAGGCGGAGCGTGTTGTAGCCGAGCGTCCTCACCTGATCGAGCATCTCGTTGTAGCTGCGCACCCACAGACCGTGCGGGGCGCGGGTGCTGTTCTCCAGTCCGAACCAGTTGATCCCCGCGATGCGCACGGGCTGGTTGTTGGCGTCGAGGATTTGCGCCCCGCTCGTGTGCCAGTAGCCGCTTCCCGCCGCGCCCACGGGCGTGGGTGCGGGGCTGATGGGCGCGAACGCCGCGACAAGGGAGAACACGAGCGCAATCGCCCCCACGATCCGCGCCGGAACCCCTCGCCGCTGTCCGCCCAATTGCCGTTGTCCCTGTGTTCCCAGATGCATGAACCCTCCCCGGTGTATGTATCTCAAGATCCTTGTGAGTAGTCCCCTTTCCTACTCTATCATATGAACGACCCAAAACCAAAAATGTTACGCGCATTTATCATTTAATACGAGAAGTAGACTTTCGTGAACGGGCGGGGGCGAAGAGAAACATCGAGGGCGGCAGATTCTGCCGCCCTTCGCGTCTCGTGATGTGTGCCACGTCCTGTTACTGGGTACGCGGTGCGATGCGATGGCGGCGGTTATTGCCGGAAGATCGAGATCAGGGCGATACCCGCGACGATACACACCGCACCGACGGCGGCGCGGCGGCTCACCGGCTCCTCACGGGCGAGCAGCAGGCGCACGAGCAGGACGGTGACGAGGGGATAGGCACTGCTGATCGGCGTCACCACGACCACGGGCAGGAGCGACAAGGCCAGCACATTCGACCCGTAGCCCGTCAGGGACGACAGCCCGGAGGCCATCACGAACAGCAGGGTGCGGCGGTCGGGCGGCGCGTCCCCTCTCGCGTTCGCCCGCCGCCACGCCCGCCACGCCACGGGGGCCATAACGCCTGTGCCGACCGCGAGGGCAATCGTGATCGCCACGAGCGGCGAACCGTACGCCGCGAGGCCCGCCCGGTTCAGCACCGCGTTTGTGCCGTACGCGACTGCTGCGGCGAGCGCGAGGAGATAGCCCGTCGCGTGCGGGCGCGGTCTCTGCGGGGGCGGTGTCTGCGGGGATGGAGCGTTATTCATCCCGTAACCACGCAGACCACGCCCACGAACACGAGCAGTGCGCCGAGCAGCAGCGGCAGCGACAATTGTTCGCCCGTGAAGGCCACCGCGAGCAGGATAGAGACGAGCGGCGAGCAGGCGAACAGCGACGCCGCCCGCGACGCGCCGAGCCGCCGCGTGGCACCGAAGTTACACTGCCGCCCGACCACGAAATTGATGATCCCGATCATGCCGAACCACGCGAAGGCGGCGGGCGGGTAGGTCGCCACGGCGTCGCGGGCGAACACGAGCAGCAACGCGAGGCAGACCGCGAAACTCGTGCAGAGCGAGACGAATGTGCCGAGGGCGGGCGAGATGCGCCGCAACCCCTGCCGCACGAGGACCGCGTCTATTCCCCACCCCAACGACGCCAGCATCGCCGCAATCACCCCAAGCATATCCCCCCCTCGCTACGGAAACCCAATCGAACCACCAAGACACGGAGAACACCAAGGAAGGACACCAAAAAAAGCTCCGTATTCTCTCCATGTAATTTCTTGGTGTTCTCCGTGTCTTGGTGGTTCGATTGCGTTTCCCCTTCGTGTCTTTGTGTCTTTGTGGTTCAGTTCGGCTTCTGTCCGGCGCGGCGCACGGCAGCTTGCGCGAGGATGTGTGTGGGATCGAGCACGGGAACGGCGGCGTCGCCGTCGCGGAAGATCAGCGGCAATTCGGTACAGCCCGCAATCAGTGCCGCCGCCCCGTGCGCGACGAGATACTCCGCCGCCGCGACGACGAGGGCAGTTGCTTCCGGCCCCGCGTCGCCCGCCTTGACACGGTGAATTGCTACCATCACCTGTGCTTGGTGCGCCTCGTCGGGCGCGATCATTTCGATGTGGTGCTTGGCGAACCACTCCGCGTAGATGCCGGTGCGCACGGTGCCGACGGTGGCGAGCAGGCCGACACGCTCCACGCCGGGATAGCGCGTCGCCGCCTCCGCCGCCGTCTCGCCGATCATGTGCAGGAACGGCACGGACACCTGCGGCTGCACGCGGGGCAGGTAGGCGTGCGCCGTGTTGCAGGGCATGGCGATCATCGTCGCGCCCATCGCCGCGAGGTTCCGCCCGCCGCGCACGAGCCACGGCGTCGGGTCGGCCCCGCCCTCCAGACCTCCCGTGCGGTCGGGAACGGTGGGATCGGCCCACATCACGACCGGGAGGTGTCCCTGATCGCGACTTGCGGGCGTCGCCGCGATCAGTTTGGCGTAGAAGTCCGCCGTCGCCAGCGGCCCCATGCCGCCGAGGATGCCCACCACCGGCCTCGGCACCGTCTCGATCTCCGCCGTCTCGGTCGTCTCGGTCACTGGCCGCGCTCCTTTCGTCTGCGTTGTCGGGGGCAGTATACGGCGGCGGGGCGCGACGCGGGATGGTATGCTGTACATACAGTCGCGGGTAGGTGCGGGAAAGACCTCTCCCCGGCCCCTCCCGCCTTTATGAATCAGGGCGGGGTGACGTATACGAGCGGTTCGATGTTTGCATTATGTCTCGATCTTGCCGCAAGTCACCCCTCCTGATTCATAAAGGCGGGAGGGGCCGGGGGAGGGGTTCTCCATGCAGACCATGCAATCGCTGCCCACCGACGAACTGAACCGCTACCTCTACGGCACCGACGACACGGAATGCATCGTGGCGGTGGAGCGCAGCGGCGGCGACCGTATGCGCATCTGGCGGCGCGTGGATGGGAAAATCGCGGAGGAGCGCGTCCCCTTCCGCCCGTGGCTTCTGGCGGAGGATGAACCGACGTGGCCCGATCTCGCGGGCGACCTGCGACCGACGCGGCTCGCGGGCGAGGCGGCATACAAGTGGTTCGTGGAGTGCCGCAACTGGGGCGTCTATCAGGAGGCGCGGAGCCGGTTGCGCGACGAGGGGACGGAACCGCTCGTCTTCGGCTCCCCCGTGCAGCAGTACCTCATCAGCAGCGGGCGCACGCTGATGAAGGGGATGACGTACGACGACCTGCTGCGGATGCAGATAGACATCGAGAGCACATCGCTCGACCCGCAGGACCCGAAAGCCCGCGTGCTGCTCATCAGCGTGCGCACGAGTGCCGGGGCGGAACGGCTATTCGGGGCGGAGGGCGAGGACGAGTGCGACATTCTGCACGCATTCTCGGCCTACATCCGCGAGATTGACCCGGACATGATCGAGGGCCACAACATCTTCAACTACGACTTCCCGTACCTCGCGGCGCGGGCGACGGCGTGCGGCGTCCCCCTCGGATGGGGGCGCGACGGCTCGGTGTTGCGGGCCGGGACGAACCGAGCGCAATTCAAGGTGGGCGCACGCACCGTGCCGTATCAGCCGTGGTCAATCTACGGGCGGCACATCATTGACACGTACCAGCAGATTCAGCGGTACGACGTGGCGGGCAACCTCTCCGGCTACGGCCTCAAGCCCGTGATTGACGCCCTCGGCTACACGCGGGGCGACCGCGAGTTCATCCCCGGCGACGAGATCGCCCGCGTCTGGGAGGAAGACCGCGAGCGCGTGCTGCGCTACGCCCTCGACGACGTGCGCGACGTGAGCGTGCTCAGTGAACTCTGCGTGCCGACGGAGTTCTACCAGTCCCAGATCGTGCCGGACGCCTTGCAGGCCATCGCCACGGGTGGCCCCGGCGAGAAGCTGAACGACCTGATGGTGCGCATCTACCTCGGCGAGCGGCAGAGCGTGCCGCGCCCCGAACCGGCGCGGGAGTACCCCGGCGGCTACGCCGACATCCTGCAAACAGGCGTCTTCACCCCCGTGGTCAAGTGCGACGTGGAGAGCATGTATCCGAGCATCATGCTCACATGGGGCATCGGCTCGCGGCGCGAACCGCTCGGCGTGCTGCTGCCGCTCTTGCGCGAACTGACGACGCGACGCCTCCACGCGAAGGCGCAGGTGCGGGCCACGAAGGAACGCGAACGGGACTATTGGCAGGGCATTCAGGGCAGTTTCAAGGTACTCATCAACTGCTTCTACGGCTGCCTCGGCTACTCACGCGGCATCTTCAACGACTACGCCGCCGCCAGTGAGATCACGCTCAAGGGGCAGGAGATCATCAAATCCGTGATGCACGCCCTCGGAGAGGCGGGCGCGTCGGTGATCGAGGTGGACACCGACGGCGTGTACTTCGTGCCGCCGCCCGACCTGCCCCGCGACGAAGCGACGGAGGAAGCGTTCGTGGCAGCGATCAGCGACACGCTCCCGAAGGGGATCAGCGTGGCGCACGACGGCTCGTACGCCGGGATGGTCAGCCTGCGCATGAAGAATTACGCCCTCGTGGAGCGCGACGGGCGCGTCATCATGAAGGGCAGCAGCCTGCGTAGCCGCCGCGACGAGCCGCTGTTGCGCCGCTTCATGCGCGACGCCCTCGCGCTGTTCGTGGCGGGTTCGACCGAGCAGGTGCGCGACCTCTACTTCGACACCGCCGCCCGCATCCGGCGGCGCGACTATCCGCCGCGAGATATCTGCCGCTGGGAGACGGTAACGGAGAAGACCTTCAACAGCGAGAGCAACCGCCGCCTCGCGGAGGCCGCGCAGGGGATCGCCGTGGGCGAGCGGCTGGAGGTCTACCAGCGGCGCGACGGCACGCTCGGTCGTCTGGCGAACTACGCGCAGGACGAGGACATCACCTACGTGCTGCGCCGCCTGCACGACATGGCGGAACGCTTCACCGAACTGTTCCCCAAGCGCAACGACTTCGACCACGCCTTTCCGCTCCTGACCGAGCGCAGCGACCTCGATGGGGTGCGGGCGGGCGGGCCACCCCCGGAGCAACTGGGGTTGTTTTAGAGTCTGTCGCATGATGTCGAGACCCGCGTGAAGCGCGGCGACCGCACCGTTCACGGCGACAAGGAACTGAGCGAGAAACTGGGGCGCGACGACCTCTGCCCCTGAGGTTCGGGCCTGCGCTTTCAAGCGTTGCTGCCTGCGCACGGGCCGCTACGATGGCGCGATCCGCGACCACTACTTTCAAGGAATGATGCGCAATGCGGCACGGCGCCCACGCGGTACCGCGTGGGCGTTATACTGTGGGCATGAAATGGAACGTCGAAGGAACGGACGAGTTCGGCGCGTGGTACGGATCGCTCGACGATGCGGCGACCAAGGCCGTGAATGCCGCGATTGATGCGCTTGCGGAAGGTGGCCCCGGTCTGGGTCGTCAGTGGTGGACACGCTCGAAGGTTCACGGTTGCTGAATTTGAAAGAGTTGCGCCCCAAGCGCGAGAACATTCGCATCCTGTTCGTCTTCGACCCGCGCCGCACGGCGATTCTCCTGCTTGGTGGAAGCAAAACGAATGATTGGCGCGGCTGGTATGAGCGGAGCATCCCCGAAGCAGAGCGGCTGTACGGCATGTATCTCGCGGAACTGCGGGAGGAGGGGCTACTATGAGCGGGCATCGTCCGTGGGCAGAAATACGGCGGTCAGGAACGTCGGAGGCGGAGCAGCACGTCGCGGCGGAGACGCGAATCATTCTGCGCGAAAACGCGCTTGCCAAATTGCGGCAGCACGAGCCGGTTACGCAGGGGGAACTTGCCGCCGCGCTCGGTACCGCACAAGTGAACATCGCGCACACCGAACACGAGGACGAGCCGCGCCTTTCCACGGTGCGGCAATTCGTCGAGGCACTCGGTGGCACCCTCACCGTGCAGGTACACATCGGCGACGAAACGATTGATGTGCTGACCCGCGAGAGGAATATCTGCCCATCAGCGATCACGAGGCGCGGAGGCCAATCGCCGCGCTTGGCGTCTCGCGCACGAGTTCGATGAAGGCGTGGGCGGAGGCGGGCTGGTAGCCGTCGCGCCGCCAGAGGAGGCCGATCTGCCGCCCGTGGCCCCCCTCGGAGAGCGGCACCACCGCCACCCGCGCCCGCGCCGCCGCCGAGAGGCTCTGCTCCGGCACGATGGTGATGCCCATGCCCACCGCCACGAACGAGCAGAGCGTGTCCCAGTAGGCACTCTCGATCACCACCTGCGGCTCGAAGCCCGCCCCCCGGCAGATGCGCAGCGTCAGGTCGCGCACCGCCGACCCCTCGCTCCACAGGATGAACGGCTCGTCGCGCAATTCGGCGGGCTGCACCGAGGCCCGCCCCGCGAGCGGATGGTTCGGGGCCACGGCGATAGCGAAGCTCTCCCTCCCCAGAGGCAACGAGCCGAGGTAGCCGTGCGCGGGCGGCAGGGCGGTGAGGGCGATGTCCACCTCGCGGTGTTCCAGTTGCCGCAGCAGCGTGATCGTCGGTGCCTCGTGCAGGTCGAGGGCGATGCCGGGGTAGCGGGTGTGATAGTCGAGCAGCAGCGGCGGCAGCATCGTTGCACTGAGGGCGGGCAACGCGCCGAGGTGCAGATGCCCGCGTTCGAGGTTCGCCAGTTCCGCTAGTTCGCGCTCCGCCTCCTTCGCCCGGTTGAGCAGGGCGCGGGCATGGGGCAGGAGGTGCTGCCCCGCCTCGGTGAGCGTCACCTGCCCCCGCGTGCGCTCGAACAGCGGGTTGCCGAGTTCCTCCTCCAGCTTGCGTATCTGCTGGCTGAGCGACGGCTGCGCGATGTGCAACGCCTCCGCCGCCCGTGTGAAGTGTTGGTGATCGGCGACCGCGACGAAGTATGCGAGGTGGCGCAGTTCCATGCCCGTCTCCCCCATTGCGGTGATCGAGGTGGCGATAGCGTTTCTGTATGTCTGCGGGGATGTTGTAGCACATGCGCCTATCGTCAGGCAATACGGCGAGCCGCGTTTCGCGCCTCCGGTGCAGCGTTATACGCGGAAGGAAGGGGAATTGCCCCCGCGCTGTGCTATCCTTCGCGCAAGGCGGTGTCCGAGACGGCACGGGCCGGGAGCGGGTTTTGCCACCCGCTCACCGCTGTTCTTCTCCCGTTGCCGCTCGTTCACGTTCGCCGCCGCTGTGGTACATGCCGTCGTCAGTGCGGCGAACGTGTTGTCGGCGTGGGTATCTGCGCTTCCCGCCGGGGCGACACGCCCACGCTGAGGGTGGCTCTCTGTCGTGTGCGGGGCATCACACGCGACGATACCCCGTGACACCCTCCCGAACACGATGGTTTCATGCTCCCGCACGCACCCTGCGTGGTGTTCTGCACGGTCATACGACAGCGAAAGGGGGGGGCGAGGATGCAGATTGACTTCGCGTTTCTGGCGGACTCCGCCACGCACCGGGCGGATGGGCGCATAGACGCCGCCGCCATCGGCCCGTTCGTGGTGGAGGTGGCAGACTTCCCGACAACGGTGGATCACTTCGCGGTGGTGACGCGGGTTGGCTTCGAGCCGGAGGACGAGACCATGCCCGCCGCCCTCCGCGTGCGCATTGTCGCCCCCGGCGGCGAGACCGTGGCGGAGCAGTCGAGCACGGTGGAGGCTCCCCCGACCATCGAACGCATGGCCCCGCACCGGACGCGCACGCGGGTGCTCAATTTCTTCAACGTCGCCCTGCCCGCACCGGGCGTCTACCACTGCCGCATCACCCTGAACGACACGCTGCACTACATCAACGTGTACTTCGACGCGGTGCGGGAATAGCCAGTAGCCGGTAGCCGGTAGCGGAATGCACGACGGCTACCGGCTACCGGCTTCTCGGTGGCACATGTGGCGAGACGCGGTACACTTGACACAATGGCGAGCATTTCGCTGACGGCTGACGGCTACCGGCTGAAGGGGGACACGATGCGGGTGACGTATCTCGGTCAGAGCGGGTTTCTGCTCGAAGCGGACGGCAAAGCGGTGCTGCTCGATCCGTGGCTCACGGGCAGCCCGGTCGCCACGATGCGTGCCGACGACGTGCCTGCGGATGTTATCGCCCTCTCGCACGCGCACGACGACCACGGCATTGTGGACGCCATCGCCATCAGCAAACGCACGGGCGCACCCGTGATCGCCACCGCCGAGGTCGGCTACTTCATGGGCGAGCAGGGCGCGAACGCGATGCCCGCGAACCACGGCGGCACGGTGCGCTTCGAGGGCGGCAGCATCAAGCTTACCCCCGCGTGGCACACGTCGTCGTACTATGGGCAGGAGACGTTCGTTGCGGGCGATATGCTCCCTGTGGTCGGCGTTCCGGCGGGCCTGATCGTGCGCTTCGGTGGCCTGACCGCGTACCACACGGGCGACACCGCCCTGTTCCGCGACATGGAGCTGATCGGCGACGAGGGGATTGACGTGATGTTCGTCTGCATCGGCGACCGCTTCACGATGGGGCCGGACGACGCGGTGCGGGCGGTGCGGTTCGTGCGCCCGCGCTTCGTGGTGCCGATGCACTACAACACCTTTCCGCCCATCGAGCAGGACGCCGAAGCCTTCAAGACACAGGTGGAAACCGCGATCCCCGGTGTGCGCTGCACCGTCATGGCCCCCGGCGATGTCGAGGAGTTCACAACGAGCGGTGAGCGGTGAGCGGCGAACGGCGAGCGAATGTCATGTTTCGCTCGCCGTTCGCCGCTCGCTGCTCGCCGCTACTGGAGACGCGATGCGGTCGCTGTTGCGCACCCGACTGACCCCCGGCGAGTTCACGCACGCGCTTGCGGCGCGTCTCGCTCGCCTGTTGCCCGCGCCGCCGTACGTGCCGGGGCCGCTCCGCCTCGCGCTGCTGTATCTCGACACCCCCGTGATGCTGAACATCTCTGCCGCCTACGCCGCCTACCAGAGCACCGCCCTCCCCGCCGATGCATTGCTCGACGCCACCACGGACGCCATCCGCGACCGCCTCGACCGCCTCCGCGACCCCGCAACGTGGAAGGAGGCGCGGCGCACCGTGCGCCCCTGGCTGCTTGCCCCCACCGACCCTGACGCCCTGCTCGGTGTGCGTTCCGGTGGTGCTGGCGATACCGGCGATACTGCCACTGTTGGGGACTTGTCCGTCGCCTATCGCTTCACGCGCCCCGTGGTGGGAACCGACGCATACGTGACGCCCGCCGTATGGGGTGTCACCCCGGAGGCGATCCACGCCGCCGCGCTGGCGAACCTGCGGGCGGGGGGCGTGCGCGTCGGTTTCGTCCCGATTTCCCCGGTTGCCCTGACTGCCTCGATCTCGGACAGACCCGAAATGTTCCGTCTCGCCCCGCGTGACCGCGACGCCGCCACCCGGTTGCTCCTGCCGGAGGTGCGAGCCGCCATCCTGCGGCGGATCGGTGGCCCCGCCGCTGTGCTTCCCGCCGCCCGTGCCGCCGTGTTCGTCGCCCCGGTGAACCCCTTCGGAGAACCGCCCGCCGCCCTCTCGGCCTTCGCCGCGCATCACGTTGCCCACGCGGGGGCGGACGCGCTCACCGCCACCCCCTTCGTGATCGCGGACGACTCGCTCGTGTTCCGGTAGCGGTCGCGTCCCCACACTCCCCGAAAGACTCCCCGCACGGGTATGCGTCCCTCTTACCGGGCGTCAATGATTGACGAGTGCGAAAAGGTATGCGGATTTGAGAAACCCTGTACGGACAGTAGCAATGCCCCCCCGACGTGTGGTATCTAAGTAGGTCGGCAGCGAGATTTGGACGGAATCGGCGGGCTTTCGCCTGCGGGTTTCTCCCGATGCGGCGGGCTTTCACCTGCCGCTATCCCGTCCAGAATCAGTTGCGGACCTACTTAGAGAGCGATAGGCGACCAGTGGGGTAGTCAATCGCGTGGTATATAAGCAGGAGGGGTGGCACAGATGCGTGTGTTTCGTGTAGGGTTCGCGGGCTTGTTCGCGCTTGCGCTCGTCGCGGTGCTCTCGGTGTCGGTTTCGGCGGAGGACGGCGTGGTCGCTCGCGGCGGCGGCGTGGTGCAGCAGGCCGCGACGGCGGTACCGACGGTTCGACCTGCGGTCGTGGTAGCAACGGTTCGACCTGCGGTTGTGGCCCCGGCGGCGACAGCGCGACCCGCCGCCGCGATGCCCGCCGCGATGCCGCGCACGGGCGGCGGCGGTACCGCCGGTTCGTTTGTGGACGAGGGCGCGAGCATCAACTGGATGCTGCTCGGCGGCAGTGCGCTCATGGCAGGTGTGATCGGTGCGGGGATATTCCGCACGCGCCGCGCCGCCTGATGCGACCGGGACGGGGGCGGGGTTACGGCCTCGTCCCCGTTCTTGCGTTCCTTTTTTTGTGCTATGATCGCCTCGCGTGATTGTGTACAAGTTCAAGGGGGGGGTGCGATGCGCACTGTTGGGTTGCGTTCGGTGTTCCCGCGTGTGGCGTGTGCGGCGGTGCTCGCGCTGTCGTTCGCAATGGTTGTCGGTCTGGGTTCGCCCGCCTCCGCGCAGGCGGATGTCACCGTGGACATGCCCGGTTTCGTGTTCGCTCCCGTGACGATCACCGTGCCGGCCGGCACGCGGGTGACGTGGACGCATAGCCACATGAACATCCCGCACGATGTGACGAGCGACACGGGGCTGTTCTCGTCGCCGCGCCGGATGATGGCAGGGCAGACCTTCTCGTACACATTCATGCAGCCGGGGACGTACGCCTACACTTGCACTATTCACGCCGAGCGCATGAAGGGGACGATCATCGTCACCGCGCAGACGGCGGGTACGGCGGCAACGGGTGGGGCAGCGGCGACGGTGCGACCTCCCGCGACGGGTACGGGCGGCGGTGCGGCGGTTGCTGTTCCCACGGCCCGCCCCGCGACGGTTCCTGCCGTGATGCCGCGCACGGGTAGCGGCGGCACCGCCTCCGCGTTCGTGAACGAGGGTGTCGGCACCACCAACTGGATGCTGCTCGCCGGTGGCCTGTTCGTGGCGGGCGCGATCTGCATGGGCGGGGTGCGAATGCGCCGCGTGCGCGAATAAACGGTTTCTCGGCGGGGGCAGGGGTCATCCTCTGCACCCGCGCTCGAAATGCTCGCGTGACGATCAAAAGGGGTCTTGTGCAATGAGTCGTTCGCGTTCTTTCCCGGTTCGGGTGCATTTGTCGGCATTGTCGTGGCTCGTCGCGGTTCTCATCGCGGTGTGTGTTCCCGGCCCGGTGGGGGCGCAACCGCCCGACGGGTTGGCGATTATTCCGGGTACGGAAACGGCCCTGCCCGCGATTGCTGCCATGCAGACGCCGCCATCGTTCGACGAATTGCCGCTACCGCCGCCGCCGCCGCCGTTCGTGGTACCCGCCCCCGTGGGGCTACCGATGCGCGTCGTCATTCCTACCATCGGGCTTAACGCCTCGGTGGAGCGCGTCGGTTTGCTGCCCGACAACAGCCCCGGCACGCCGCAGGACTACGCGAACACCGCGTGGTTTGAGGGCAGCGCACGCCCCGGCGAGGTGGGCAACGCGGTGCTGAATGGGCATGTGGACTCCACACGCGGCCCGGCGGTCTTCTTCAACCTGCCGAAATTGAAGGCGGGCGACTACGTGTACGTGACCGGCGACGACAACGTGGAGCGCACATTCGTCGTGCGCGGGGTGGAGCGGTACGGCCCGAACGATGCGCCGCTGGAGCGCATCTTCGGGAGCCGCACCGACGGCACATTCCTCAACCTCATCACCTGCGACAACGCCACCGCCTTCAACCGCCGCACCGCGCAGTACACCGGCTATGTCACCGTCTACACCGAACTGCTCACCCCGTAGCGGGGAGCAGGATTTATGCGTTCTGGGGAAAATGCGCCCCTCCCCCCTGCGGCCCAGAGGGCACCTGCCTCTCCCGGTGGGGAAGGGGGAGAACCACGGCAAGTAACGAGCCTTCCTCGTAAGCCTCGCTCTTGCAGCAGTTCTCCCCCCTCCCCCGCAGGGGAGGGGGGCCGGGGGGGGTGGGCGCATTTGACGAACCCGCATACACCCCGTAGCGGGAAGTGCGAAGGACTGAGAACTTGGGACGAAGTGGTATGATGCCGCCACTTCGTCTTTTTGTGCCGGTGAGAGGATGGACGCCGTGGGTGCGTGGGGAATGGACATCTTCGAGGACGATACCGCCGCCGACATACAGGCAGATTTTAACGACGCGCTGGAAGAAGGCGCGTCGGTTGACGACGCTACCGACGCAATCATGGAACAGTACGCGGACAGCCTCGACGATACGGACGAACGGTTCGTGGTCTGGCTGGCTCTCGCCGCGCTGCAACTTGAACAGGGTGCCGTGCGGGACGATGTGCGACGGCAAGTGGTAGCAATCATCGAGAGCGGCGAAGACCTCGAACGGTTGGCGGCACTCGACGCCAACGAGGAATCCATCGAAGAACGGCGCGGCGTCCTTGCGGCGTTGCAGGCGCGACTCGTCGCGTAGTGGGAGGTGGTGAGGATGACGACGATCACCGACGTGGTAGCCCTCGATGTGCGTTTCCCGACCTCGCGGCATCTCGACGGCTCGGACGCGATGAACCCCGACCCGGACTACTCCGCCGCGTACGCCATCCTGCGCACCGACGGCGATCTGGAGGGCCACGGTTTCGCCTTCACCATCGGGCGCGGCAACGAGATCGTGGTGAAGGCCATCGAAGCCCTCGCGCCGCTCGTGCGCGGGCAGTCGCTGGAAGGCTTCACGGCGGACATGGGTGCGTTCTGGCGGCGCATGACGGGCGACAGTCAATTGCGCTGGATCGGGCCGGAGAAGGGCGCGATCCATCTCGCCACCGCCGCCGTGGTGAACGCGGTCTGGGATCTATACGCGAAGCAGGCCGGGAAACCGCTGTGGAAACTGCTGGCGGACATGACGCCCGAAGAAATCGTCGCCCTCGTCCCCTTTCGCCACATCACCGACGCCCTCACGCCCGACGAGGCATTGACGATCCTGCGGCGCAACGCCCCCACGAAGGGCGAGCGCGAGGCGGAGATGCGGCGCGACGGTTTCCCCGCCTACACCACGAGTGCCGGGTGGCTCGGCTACCCGGACGACAAACTGCGCGAACTCTGCCGGGGCTATCTCGCGCAGGGGTGGTCGCGCTTCAAGGTCAAGGTCGGGGTGGATAAGGCCGACGATGTGCGCCGACTGGGGATCATCCGCGACGAGATCGGCCCCGACCGCACGCTGATGGTGGACGCGAATCAGGTGTGGGATGTGGGTAGCGCGATAGAATGGATGCGCGACCTCGCCCCCTTCCGCCCCTTGTGGATCGAGGAGCCGACCAGCCCGGACGACATCCTCGGACACGCCACCATCGCCCGCGCCGTGGCCCCGGTCGGCGTCGCCACGGGCGAACACTGCCACAACCGCGTGATGTTCAAGCAATTGTTGCAGGCGAACGCGATTTCCTTCTGCCAGATTGACAGCACACGCCTCGCGGGGGTGAACGAGGTGATCGCCGTGCTGCTGATGGCGGCGAAGTTCGGCGTGCCGGTCTGCCCCCACGCGGGCGGCGTCGGGCTGTGCGAATACGTGCAGCACCTGAGCCTGTTCGATTACCTGTGCGTCGGCGCGTCGCTCGACAACCGCGTGTTGGAGTACGCCGACCACCTGCACGAGCACTTCAAGCATCCCGTGATCCTGCGAAACGGGCGGTACATGCCGCCGGACGACCCCGGCTACAGTGCCGAGATGTGGCCGTCCTCGTACGAGGAATACGCCTATCCGCACGGCGCGGCGTGGCGGTAGGGGAATCTAACCCCCGGCCCTCTCCGATGATCTAACCCTCCTTAAAGAGAACGAGGCCCATGATCTATCCCAGAGTGATCCTCAAGCCGGGGCGCGAGAAGTCGGTGCGCAACCGGCACCCGTGGATTTTTTCCGGCGGCGTCGAGCGCATCGAGGGCCACGCCCCGAACGGCGATGTGTGCGACGTATGCGACGCGGGCGGCGCGTGGCTGGCGCGGGGCTTCCTCAACCGCCGCTCGCAGATCACCGTGCGCCTCTTCGCATGGGACGCCGCCGAGGAGTTCGGCCCGGACTGGCTGACCGCACGGATCGCGTTGGCGAATGCGTGGCGGCGGCACACCCTGCCGCCGGAGACCGACGCCTACCGCGTCGTGTTCAGCGAGTCGGACGGCGTGCCGGGGCTGGTCGTGGATCGCTACGGCGATGTGCTGGCGGTGCAATTGAGCACGCTCGCCTTGCAGCGGCGCAAGGAGATGGTCTTCGCTGCCCTCCGCGCCGCCCTCGACCCGGCGGCGATCATCGAGCGCATAGACGCCGAGGCGCACACCCGCGAGGGCGTCCCCGAAACGAGCGGTGCCGTGTGGGGCGACGTGCCGAACGAGATCGAGATACGGGAGTACGGGCTACGCTTCGGGGTGGATTTGGGCGGCGGGCAGAAAACGGGCTTCTACCTCGACCAGCGCGAGAACCGGCGGCGCGTGGCGGCGTACTGCGCCGGGGCTCGGGTGCTCAACTGCTTCGCCTACACGGGCGGGTTCGCGCTCCATGCGGCGCGGGCGGGGGCGGCGCAGATCGTCAATATGGACCTGTCCGCCGATGCCCTGCGCGGGGCCGAGGCGAACATGGCCCGCAACGGCTTCGCCCGCCCGCAGGACGAGTACGTCACCGACGACGTGTTCCGCGCCCTGCGGCAATACCGGGAGCGCGGCGAGCGGTTCGATGTGGTCGTGCTCGACCCGCCGAAATTCGCCAGCACTGCCGCGCATGTGGCGGGGGCGACACGCGGTTACAAGGACATCAACCTGCTGGCCCTGCAACTGCTGAATGCGGACGGCGTGCTCGCCACCTTCTCGTGTTCCGGGGCGATCTCCGCCGATCTGTTCCAGAAAGTCGTCTTCGGGGCGAGCGTGGACGCCCGCCGCGCCGCGCAGATCATCGAACGCCTGACGCAGGCTCCCGACCATCCCGTGTCGCTCGCCTTCCCCGAAGGCGAGTACCTGAAAGGGCTGATCTGCCGCGTGCCGTGAGGCGACGTGCCGTGTGCCGCAGTCTATACGGCACGGTACGGGTTGTACAAAGAAGACGAACGGTATATGTCGCTGTACTCTTGTCAAGAATGGTATGGTATGCGGGGGCGCGAAATTGTGCCAGAGTCGGGCCGGAGTACCACACGGAGGAGGAGAGCGTGCGTATGCACACGATCACACGGACGCTGACGCGGCGGCGGTTGATGACAGGGGCGGCGGCGACGGCGGGTACGGCGATCCTCGCGGCATGTAGCGTGGAGATTGGCCCGACCGCCACCGCCGCGCCCGCGCCTACCGCCACGACCCTCGCCGTGCCGACCCGCGCCCTCGGCGGTGCGTCGGTCGTTTCCGGTTCGCCCGCCGTCACGGCGACCCGTGCGCCGTCGGTGGTCGTGGGTTCGCCCTCTGTGGTGACGGCGGTAGGAAACGCCACGGCGGCAGTGACGCCGACCCGCGTGCCGTCGGTGGTCTTGGGGTCGCCGTCGGTGGTGGCGGGTAGCGCGACCGCGACCCGTGCGGCGTCGGTGGTGGCGGGATCGCCGTCGGTAGTCGCGGGCGGTGCCACGGCAACCCGTGCGGCGTCGGTAGTCGCGGGGTCGCCGTCTGCGGTGACGGGCAGTGCCACGGCGGGCGCGACGAATGGCATGGCGAGTGTGCGCGTCGTCCATGCGTCGCCCGACGCACCGGCGGTGGATGTGTACATTGACGGGCAGCAGGCGATCATCGCCCTCCCCTTCGGGCGCGACAGCGGCTACCGGATGCTCCCACCGGGGCGGCACGACATCCGCGTCTTCGCGGCGGGTGCCAACCCGATGCGCGACCGACCGCTGATTGACGGCACCGGCACGAGCATCGGCGGCGATGCGCGGATTACGGTGATCGCGCTCGGTCGGGCGAACGAGGTGCGCGGCGTGATCGCCGACGACCGCACGGCGAACCCGGCGGCGGGCAGGGCGAAGGTGAAGTTCATTCACGCCGCCCCGGACGCCCCGGCGGTGGACATCGCCGTGCGCGGCGGCATGGCGATCTTCCCCGGCACCGAGTACGGCAGGAGCTACCCCTATCAGGAGGTGGAAGCCCGTACGTACGACCTTGAGGTGCGGATGGCGGGCCGCTCCGACGTGATACTCGCCGTGCCGGGGGTGAACTTCGCAGCGGGGCAGGTCTACTCGCTCTACGCCCTCGGCTTCGTGAACGGGATGCCGCGCCTGACGGTGGGGGTGTTTACGGATCGGTAGCCGGTAGCCGGTAGCCGTCAGCCGTTAGCGAAATGCAGAAAGCCGGGAACGTAGTGCTTCCCGGCTTTTCACTGATGACTGACGGCTAACGGCTACTGAGCGCGTCCCCGCGCCGCCACGGGCCAGATCGCCTCGACCACGCCCCGGCGCATCGCGTGGTAGCGGTCGTAGAGGTTGACGGTGGTGCAGCCGTGTCCCGGCACGATCTCCACGACATCGCCGGGGCGCAGGTCGCGGGCGGGGCCGGAGAGTTCCAGCGTCGCGTGTTCCTCGGAGAAGCCCCGGAACGCCGCGTTGTCGCGGTAGGCTTTGAGGTACGGCGTGCCGTGGTCGGTGCCGATGGCCTTGCGGCCCACATCGAGCACGGCGCGGTCGCTCGTCGGGCGGCTGACCACGGTGGCGAGCACGGTGAGGGCGGGGGCGAAGTGCTGCCCGACGCCCTCGATCTCGGCGTACTTCGCGTCCATGAAGACGTACGACCCCGCCTGAATCTCGTCGAAGCCCGCGAGCGAGCCGGTGAGGGCGAAGGTGCCGGTGCCGCCGCCGCTGATGACCTCCACGGGCAGGCCGCGTGCTTCGATGGCGGCGCGGGTGGCGAAGATCGGGGCCATCGCCGCCTCCACCGCCGCCCGACGGTCGGCCTCGGTCGCCACATTGACGAGATGGCCCTCGTACGCCTGTATGCCCCGGAAGCGCAACCCCGGCAAGTCCGCCGCGAGGTGCGCAAGCGACACGGCGGCTTCCCCCGGCTCCACGCCGCAGCGATTCATGCCCGTATTCACCTCCACAAACACGCCGATGTCGGTGCCGGAGGCTTCGGCGGCGCGGGAGAGGTCGCGCAGGTTGGTGGGATCGTCCACCGCGACGGCGATGCGCGTGTGGCGTGCGAGGCCCGCGAGACGGGCTATCTTCGCCGCCCCAACGATCTGATTGGCGACGAGGATGTCCGGCACGCCCGCCTCCGCTAGTATCTCGGCCTCGCCCAGTTTGGCGCAGGTGATGCCCACGGCACCGAGGGCGAGTTGCTTGTGCGCGATCACGGGGGACTTGTGCGTCTTCGCGTGCGGGCGCAGTTTCGCGGGCTTGTCGCGGAAGAACGCCGCCATCGTGCGCAGGTTGCCTTCCATCGCGTCGAGTTCGATGAGCAGGGCGGGCGTGTTGAGGGCCGCCGTCTCCGTACCGATGAGGGTGCCGCCCATGTTCGCCTCCAGATCATGTGGGGGCGGGCTGATGGAGGTTAACGACGTGTTTGGGTAACAGGCAGGATGGTGCTCTCAGCCCGTCATCCCCGGACAACGGGCTGAGAGCACCATCCTACTACTAGTACCGGATCGAGTCGTTAACCTCCATCGGCCCGCCCTCTGCCACGGATTACAACGAGTTACAGCCGTACGATCATGCTGTCCAAGTCACGGGGGTAGTAGGTGATGCGTTCGGCCCCGCCCTTGCGGATGACCACGGTGTCGGAGTGGCGGAAGCCCGCGAGACCGGGGACATACAGCCCCGGCTCCACGGAGAAGACCATGCCTTCCTCGATCACGCGGGGGTCGCCCTTGTCTATGAACGGGGACTCGTGGCCCTCCAAGCCGATGCCGTGGCCCGTGTGGTGTCGCTGCATCGCGGTGACGCCGAGGCTCTCGTAGACGCGGCTCACTTCCTCCTCGGCCTCGGAGAGCTTGCGACCGGGCTTCAGGGCGTCGAACCCGGCCTGTTGCAACTGCATCATCATCTCGTAGTGGCGCACGAACTCCGGCGTCGGCTCGCCTAGCACCATCGTGCGCTCCAGCTCGGAGTTGTAGCCGCCCACGTCCGCCCCCGCGCCCGTGACGAGCACATCGCCCCGGCGCAAGCCGCCGCCGTTGCTCAAGCCGTGGGGCAGGCTCGTGTTGCTCCCCGCGTGGAACATGGCGATGCACGGCAAGCCCCAGCCGCTATTGAGCGGGCGGTACTCCGGGCCGAGGGTGGCGAGCATGATCTTGCTCGCCTCGGTGCTGGCGTCGAGGGCGATGGCGAGTTCGTGCTTGCCCAGTTCCAGCTTGTCGTGCATCAGGCGGTGGGCGAGGTTGCCCCACTTCGCGGACTCGTAGATGAAGCGCAGTTCGGCCTCGCTCTTGACCATGCGCAGGTGATCCACGATGTCCCGCGCCGCGAAGGTGCCGCCCTCGTGAACATCCGAGAGCGGCGGGCCTGCGTAGCCGTTGATGTCGCCGTAGCCGTCGTTGTCGTAGCCGATCTTCTTCCCTTGCAGACCCATCTCGTTGAGCAGGTCCGCGAGGTGCCACAGCGGGTGCTTGGTGCCGCCCGAAGGATACTCCAGGTAGACCTTCACTTGCGTGACCGAAGGCGACTTGGCGATGTGCTCCTGCTCCAACTGCGGGATGAGCGCACCGAGGCCGCCGTCCTGAGAGACCACAATCGCCATCGGGCGTTCGGTGCTGAGGTGGAAGAAGCCCGATACGTACGCCATACGCACGGGGTGGAACAGCACGAGACCTTGCAGTTCGCGCCCCGCCATCACCTCGCGCACGCGCCGCACGCGCTCGTCGTACTCCGGTTGCTCGATGGCCCACGTCACGGTCGGTGTCATCGCTTAATCCTCCCCTACGGACGCTTTCCCCAAGCGTCTCATTGTCCCCTTCGCGGGACGTGCAGCACGGATGTGCTCGCGTTCGCCCTGTTCGTGCGGCGTACCAAGCGGGAGCGTGCCGACGATGGTGCCGGTATTCGGCTCACGTATGTTCAAGTCCACCTCGTAACCGAGTGCGTTAAGGTATGCGCCGAGCGTTTCGACGCCGATGTTCGCCTTAACCTGCTCAAACCGGCTGATCGCCTGCTGCTGCATGTGCGCGGCCTCGGCGGCTTGCGCTTGCGTCATGCCGCGCCGCACCCGCGCCCGCCGCAGGAGCAAAGCGACATCGAGGACTTCCCCCGCTTCCGCGATCTCGCGCTGCACATCGGGTGTCTGCGCCGCAAGGTACTCGCGGAAACTGCGTGCGGGCCGCGTCTCCTCTGCCATTGCCTCCATCGTCCTTCCCGGCGCGTTGCCTGTGTTGCCGCTACGCATCTTCGGGGAAACGTACGAGCCAGTCTCGCTTGTACCGCTTCGCCCGCGCAAGCTCGTTGTCGTCCAGTTTCTGGCCCTTCTTTACGTAGCCGTTCGTGAGTACGATGCGTCGCCCGTGCAGGAAATAGAAGAACACGCGAGAGATGTCACGGTTGCCGACGCGGAGTTCGAGGATGTCATCCTCGGCATCTATCATCTGCGTGAGCGGTGGGCCGTGATATGCGCGGTTCTCAATTTTGCCGATACCGGCAACGGTGAGTCGGTACAGTCTCGGTTGCGTTCGCGCCAGTTCGTCAAGGAACTCCGTAACGGGAATGTGTCCTTCTCTGTTGTAGTAGTAGAGGATTTCAAACTCCACGACCGCCACCTTATACAACACGTTTGTTGTAATTGCGCCTCTGCTGTCAACTCGCGTTATCGTCGCCGCAGCCGGGGGTCGAGGGCGTCACGCAGGCCGTCGCCCATGAGGTTGAAGGCGAGCACCACGAGAAAGATCGCCATGCCGGGAAAGAGCGTCAGCCACCACGCCCCGTTCAGCAGTTCGGTCTGCCCCTGTTGCAGCATGTTGCCCCAACTGGGCGTGGGAATCTGCACGCCGAGGCCGAGATAACTCAGGCTCGCTTCCAGCAGGATGGCGTACGAGAGCCAGAGCGTCGCTTCCACGATGATGACCGCGAGGGCATTGGGGAACAGGTGCTTGCGGATGATTTGCACGGGCGGTGCGCCGATGGCCCGCGCCGCCGTGATGAACTCCTGCCCCTTGAGCGACAGGAATTGCCCGCGCACGAGCCGCGCCGCCCCCGGCCACGAGGTCAGCCCGATCACCACCACGGTGGTGACGATGCCCCCCTTGAACAAGGCGGCGGCGGAGATGAGCAGCAGGATTTGCGGGATGGATAAGAGCACATCGGTGAAGCGCATGATGAGCATGTCCACCCAGCCGCCGAAGTAGCCCGCCAACGCCCCCAGTACCGTGCCGACCGACATGATGATGAGCACCGCCACGAAGCCCACCGCGAGTGACACCCGCGCCCCGACGATCAAGCGGGCGTACACGTCCCGCGTGTTGCGGTCGGTGCCGAGCCAATGTTCGGCGGTCGGGGGCTTCGAGCGGAAGCCGGGATTCTGGGCGTTCTCCGGGTAGCGCGTGATGAGCGGCGCGACCAATGCCACCGCGTAAAAGAGCATCACCACGACAAAACCGGCCACGGCGAGCCGGTTTTCCATGAAGCGGCGCACCGCCACGAAACGGCGGGCGGGCGGCAGGCTCTCCCGCCGCCCTTCCGCAGCAAGGGCGGGTATGGCTCTGGCAACGTCGGACATACTTCCCCCTTTGGGGTAGTCGGCAGTTGGCAGTCGGCGGTTGGCAGAAAATGCAGGGGCGTCGTGCTGACGTATTTGCATTTCACTGCCGACCGCCGACCGCCGACCGCCGACCGCTAATTCAGCGACACCCGTGGGTCCACGAGCACATAGACCAGGTCCACGAACACATTGACGACCATCACGAAGGCACCGACGGTGAAGGTGACACCGAGGATCACGGGGTAATCGCGCCGCCCGATGGCCTCATACGCGAGCGCACCGACGCCGGGGATGGCAAAAATCTGCTCGATGATGACGCCCCCCGCGATGATGCGCGGCAGTTGCAACCCGACCACGGTAATCATCGGGATCAGGGCGTTGCGCAGGCCGTGGCGGTAGAGGACCGCCTGCCCCGCCAGCCCTTTTGCCCGCGCCGTGGTCATGTAGTCCTGCCGGATCACCTCCAACATCGCCGAGCGCATGAAGCGCGTGAACGAGGCGACGATGGGAAAGGCGATCACCAGTACGGGCAGCACGAGATAACGAATCTTCTCCGGGAACGGCGCGGTGACGAGGTTCGTACTCGTCACGGGGAACCACCCCAGTTGCACGCAGACGTACAGTTGCAGCACGAGGGCAAGCCAGAAGTTCGGCAACGCGAGGCCGACAAACGAACTGACGGTGGCGACATTGTCCGCCGCCGAGTACTGCCGCGTGGCGGAGAAGATGCCGAGCGGCACCGCGATCAGCAGGGCCAACAAGAGCGCCACGCCCTGTATCGCCGCCGTCGTCCCCGCCCGCTCGGTGATGAGCGACAGCACGGGCTTGCCGCCGAAGCTGTACGAGGTGCCGAGGTCGCCCTGCACGAGGCGCAGGAGATAGACGCCGTACTGCACGGGCAACGGCTGATCCAGCCCGAAGTTCTTGCGGGCCTGCTCGATGAACGTCGGGTCGGCGTTCTGCTCCGAGATGAACGCGCTCACGGGATCGCCGGGGGCGATATGCACGAGCGTGAACATTACCAGCGTCAGCCCGATCAGCAGCGGCACGAGCAAGAACAGCCGCCGCAGCATGTACGCCCCGATGTTGCCCATTTGCGTCCCCCTGCTCCTTATCGCACCGCCGTCACGTTGCCCGCAATGATAGCCGAAAATGCGGCGGCGTGGGGAGACCGATGTCACACGCCGCACGCCTCGTTCGTCTCTCTTTATACCTATGCATCCGCGACGCATAGGGCGAAGGTCCGCAAGGGACAGAGAACAACGGAGGACTGCGATGGAAACGGCGATGCAACGAAGCAATGGCACATTCGACGGTGAGGGGCAGGAGGCGGTCGTGCGGCGACCGGCCCACAGGCGGCACCCGATAACGCTGTTCGCGGCGTCGCTCGGCGGGGTCACGTCGCTCGTGTTCGGCGTCTGGGCCTTCGTCGCGCCCGCGTCGTTCGCCGAGGCTGTCGCCTTTCCGTACCACGAGCACTTCCTGCACGACGTGGGGGCGTTCCAGATCGGCGTCGGGGTCGCGCTGCTGCTCGCCCTTATGTGGGCGGACGGCCTTGCGGTGGCACTGGGGGGCTACGTCGCGGCGTGCGGCGTGCATCTCGCCTCGCACCTCATGGATCGCGGCCTCGGCGGACATGACGCCGACGCCCCCGGCCTCGCCGTCCTGCTCCTGATCGGCGTGGTCGGCCTCACCGTGCGCGGGCGCGACCTCCGCATAGCGGCGCGACATGAGCGGGAGGCGACAACGGTGTCGCCGAGCGACGACTGACGGCGCGGGATGTCACACGGCGAACGGTTCGTTCGTCTCTCTATCGAGAGCCGGGACGACACGCCACAACGGGGTGGCGGGGCGACGGCGAAACTGCGAGGGGCTGATGAACAAACAGGGTAACACCGCGACCGCAGAGACGGGCGACGGTGCGGTCTTTGCCCAGCACCGGGGGATGCTGTTCGGCATCGCGTACCGCATGGTCGGCAGTGTGTCGGACGCGGAGGACATCGTGCAGGAGGCGTGGCTGCGCTGGCAGGGACGCCCGGAGGCGGGGGTGCAGTCGCCGAAGGCGTACCTCTCCGCCGTAGTCACGCGCCTGAGCATAGACCACCTACGTGCCGCCCGCACGCGGCGCGAGACGTACGTTGGGCCATGGCTGCCGGAGCCGCTCGTGTCCGAACACGCCCCGGACGTGGCGGAGACGGTGGTTCTGCACGAGTCGCTCTCGATGGCCTTCCTCACGCTGCTGGAGACGCTGACGCCGGAGGAGCGGGCGTCCTTCCTGCTCCACGACGTGTTCGGCTACGAGTTCCGCGAGGTCGCCGCGATCATCGGCAAGGAGGAGGCGAACTGCCGCCAGCTCGCACGGCGGGCGCGACTCCACGCCCTTGCGGGTCGCCCGCGCTTCGTCCCCTCCCGCGACGAGCAGGAGCGGCTGACGCGAGCGTTCCTACAGGCGATGGTGGCGGGGGACATGTCCGCCCTCATGGAGCTGTTCACGGACGACATCGTGATGGAGACGGACGGCGGTGGCGTGGTGAGGGCGGCCCTCAACCCGATTCGCGGCCCCCGCAACGTCGCCAAGCTGATCGTCAGCGGTATGGCGCAGGCTCCGCCCAACACCGCGTTCCGCGTGATGACGGTGAACGGCGAGATCGGGGTGATCTCGGAGGCAGAGGGGCGGGTTTACGGCGTGGTCGCTGTCGAGTGGGCGGGCGAGCGTATCCGCAGGTTGCGGGCTGTGACGAACCCGGAGAAGTTGCGGGGGGTCGCGCCGGTGCGGCCCCCGGATGATGCGGCGAGGTCGCCGCGAGAGGAGGACGCACATGGCACGGATACGACCGCTTGAGGGGCGCGAGGCCCCGGTGTTGCTCCACGTCTTGAACTGGCTCACGCGGCGCATGTACGGGCAGGAGATGACCCAAACGCGGCTGCTCGCCCGGAACCCGCGCTTCCTGCTCGGGTCCCTCGGCCTGAGTAGCTTTTCGAGCGGGCCGAGCGAACTCGACCCGCGCACGCGCATGTTGGCGATGCACCTCGCCGCCGAGATCAACGGGTGCGCGTGGTGCCTCGACTTCGGGGCGTATTCCGGCGCACGCGCCGGTGTCCCGTCCGAGAAGCTGGCGGCGGTGGGGGAATACGCCACCTCGCCCGTCTTCACGCCCGCCGAACGGGCCGCCCTCGCCCACGCCGACGCGATGACGCAGGTGGGCGGGCATGTGCCGGACGACGTGTTCGCGGCACTCCGGTTGCACTACTCGGAGCGGGAGATCGTGGAACTCACGGTGGCGGTGGCGGCGGAGAACTTCTACAACCGGGCGAATGCGGCGTTGGAGGTGGAATCGCAAGGCTTCTGCGCCCTCCCCCCGCGCCCGAAGGCGAACACGTCCCCGGTTCCCCGGTTCGTGCGCGTGGCAAATGTCGCCACGACGGCCCTGCTGCGGGCAGGCATCCGGCTCGTCGGGTTCGGTCGCCTCCCCACGTACCTGCTCACGGTGCGCGGGCGCAAGAGCGGGCAACTGCGCACTACGCCGATCACCGTGGTTCCGCAGGGCGGGGAACGGTACGTACTCGCCCCGTACGGCGCAGTGGACTGGGTGCGCAACCTGCGTGCGGCGGGGGAAGCCACCCTCACACGCGGGCGGTGCGTCGAGCGCGTCCGGGCGACCGACCTCCCCGCTGCCGAAGCGGGGCGCGTGCTGCGAGCGTTCATCGAGAGCGGCAACCCCATCGGTCGCGCCTTCGGCGTGAGCGCAGCGTCGTCGCGTGAGGAGTTTGAGCGGGCGACGACCACGCACCCGGTATTCCTGCTGCGGCCAGCGGAATCGCCGGGGCGCGAGGCACGCACGGACGCGGCGGTGGTCGCCGCGTCAGGCGCGTGAACGGCGGGCGGCGGCCCTTCGCCTTTGCGGTCGGGGAAATCATCCCCCGTACGTTCATTCCCCGCCCCGAATATGCGATAATCGCGGCATGAGAGTGTGGATGCGCCTGCCGCTGCTGCTACTGATCGTGCTTTGGGCCGGCGGGGTCGCCGTGGCCTCGGCCCCCGTGCGGGCGGTGGGCGGCTTGGCCCCGCTGCCCGTGTCCGCGCCCGCCGCGCCGAAGCTCTCGGCGAAGGCCGCCCTCGTGCGCGAGGACACCGAGGGGCGCACGCTGATGAGCAAAGCCGCCGATACCCCCCTGTCGCCCGCGAGCACGATCAAGATGCTCACCGCGATCACCGCCCTGAAAGTGGGGCAACCGGGCGACACTGTGGAGATCATCAAGGCCGACCTCGTGGGCGGCAGCACGATGAACCTGCAAGCGGGCGACACCCTCACCCTCGGCAACCTGCTCTATGGCCTGCTCATCCCCTCCGGCAACGACGCCGCGACGGCGATTGCGCGGCTCGAAGGCGCGAAACTGCCCGATGCCGCCCGCCTCGGCGCGGTAGGTGCGTTCGTCGCCCGGATGAACGAAACCGGCGCGGCCCTCGGCCTCAAAGGTACAAAGGCCATGAACCCCCACGGCCTCGATGCGGCGGGGCAGACCGCCACCGCCGGCGATCTCGCCCGCCTCGCGGAACTCGTGCTCGCCGATCCCGTACTCGCCCCCATCGTGCGCCTGAAGGAGGCCCGCGTCCCCTCGCGCCTCGGCTCCTACCCCGTCAAGAGCACGAACGAACTCGCGGGCGTCGGGGGGGTGATCGGTGTGAAGACCGGCACCGAAATCCTCGCGGGGCAGAACCTCGTACTTGCTGTGGACGAGGGCAATCACCGCTTGATCGCCGTTATCATGGGCAGCGAGGACCGCTACGCCGACGCCCGCGCCCTGCTCGCCTATGCGCGGGCGAACTGGGCGTGGCTCTCGCTCGGCGACCCGAAGGCAACCCCCGGCCTCGCCCGCGCCCTCGCCGCGTGGGAAGTCGTCCCCGGCCTCGAAGGGCGCAAGACGATGCTGCTCGACAAACCGACCGCTGCCCGCCTGCGCTATCAGATCGCGCTCGACCCGCCCGACGGCTCCGCCAGCCCCGATACCCCCGGCCCCGTGCCAAGCGTGCCGCCGGGAATGGCAAGCGCGGTTCAGGGTACAAAAATCCCCGAAGGAATCGCGGGTCCGCCGGGGACGCGGGGTGTTATCATCTACACGATAGGCGACCGCGAACTTGCCCGCGTGCCGCTCATTGCGGCACCACCGCCGAAGTCCTGAATTGCGAGTACCGAGCGGTTCCTGCCCGGTGTTTGCCACCCGTCACGTTCGCACCCATTGCAGTACGCAGTACCCGGTACGCAGTACGAGGAGTCATCCCGTGTCCGATACGCCCCGCCGCCCTGCCCGCCCTGCCCGCCCTGCCCGCCCGAATAGCCCGCCCGCGAAGGAAGCACCGCGCCGCCCGAATCCGCGCCGTATACCCGTGCGCGGCGCGGATTCGAGCGGCGCGAACGCCGCTCCCCCCGCCATGCGCGGTAAGAAGGGCGCACCGACGAGCGACACGGGCGACGGCGAACGGTTGCAGAAGGTGCTCGCGGCGCGGGGCGTCGCCAGCCGCCGCGCCGCCGAGGAGATGATCCGCGAGGGCCGCGTGCGCGTGAACGGCAAGGTCATCACCGAGATGGGCGTGCGCGTCAACCCGGAGCGCGACCAGATCATCGTCAATGGTCGCGCCCTGCGGCAACCGCGCATCCGCTACGTGCTGCTGCACAAGCCGGGCGGCTACATCACCACCGCGAGCGACCCGCGTGGTCGCTGGACGGTTCTCGACCTCGTGCGCACCGAGGAACGGCTGTATCCTGTGGGGCGGCTCGACCGCGACACCGAGGGGTTGCTGCTCCTCACGAACGACGGTGCCGTTGCCAACCGCGTCATGCACCCGCGCTACGGCATCACGAAGGAGTACCACGCCCTCGTCAACCCAATCCCGAATGCCGCCGCGATGGGTTCGCTCGGTGCCGGGGTTGTGCTCACCGACGAGCGCGGCAAGCCGGAGCGCACCGCCCCCGCGAAGGTCAACCTGCTCCCCGTCAAGGACAACGAGCAGTGGCTGCGCATCGTCATTCAGGAGGGGCGCAAGCGGCAGGTGCGCCGGATGCTCGAATCGGTGGGCTGCGATGTGCAGCGGCTCGTGCGCGTGCGGCTCGGCCCGCTCTCGCTGCGCGGCATCCCGAAAGGCTATTGGCGCGATCTCACCCCCGGCGAGCGGCGCGAATTGTTCGTGGCGGTGGGCCTGAACGAGAATGAGATGCCCGACGACGCGCCCCCGACCTCGTGGGACGCGGGGGACGACGAATGAGCGCGACCCCCGCGCCGCCCACGGGGAACCGGGCGCACGCTATGCCCCGCGTCATTACCGTTGACGGCCCCGCCAGTGCCGGCAAGACCACGGTGGCGGAAGCGTTGGCGGAGCGCATTGGCTACCACATCTACGACACGGGCGCACTCTACCGCGCTGCCACGCTGCTCGCCGTGCGGGGGGGCATTGCCGACATCGCGCCCGACCGCGAGGCGGAAATCGTCGCGCTGATCCGCGACGCGCAGATCGTTGTCGCACCGCCGCAGGACGCCGCGAGCGAACCGACCGTGACCGTGAACGGCGAGGACGTGACGGGCGAACTGCGCGGCCCGACCGTGAACGGCCTCGTGTCGCCCGTGTCGCAACTGCCGGGGGTGCGGGCGGCACTGATGGAGGTGCAGCGGGCGGCGGCGGCGGCGGGTGGCGTCATCATGGTCGGACGCGACATGGGTACCGTGGTCGTGCCGGATGCGCCGCTCAAGTTGTTCCTCACCGCCGATCCCCGCGTGCGGGCCGAGCGGCGCACGCGGCAACTCGCGGAGCGCGGCGTTCCCCGCCCCTTCGATGAGGTGCTGCGCGAGGAGACCGAGCGCGACCGCATAGACAGCGGGCGCACCGTTGCCCCCCTGCGCCCCGCCGCCGACGCCGTGACGATCACCACCGACGACCTCACCGTGCCGGAGATCGTAGAGCGGGCCGTCGCGGAGGTGAACCGCGTCACGGGCAACGACGCGACGGGGGGCGACGCGGCGGGAAGTGACGGAACGGGCGAAGCGATTTTCAACCCGCCTTCCCCCGCTCGGCGAGCCGAAGCCCGACCCGCCGACGAGAAGGCCATCCCCAACCCCAAGCCCGAAAAAGCCGCCCCGCCCCCGCTCAACCGCTTCGAGCGCATCCACGGCACGCGGTGGTACCGGGCGATCTTCCGCCTTGCCTGCGTGGTTGTCCGGCTGATCGTGATGCGCTATGCCCGCGTCACGGTGCGCGGTGCGGAGAACATGCCGAAAGACGGCCCCGTGATCGTGGCGTCGAACCACCTGCATAACGCCGATCCCACCCTGGTCGCCTTCTCGATCCCGCGAGACATTCACTACATGGGGAAGAAGGAACTCTGGAAGGTGCCTGTTTTCGGGCTACTGATCGAGTTCTTCGGCACATTCCCCATTGATCGCGGTTCGCCGGATCGCGCCGCCTTGCGCTACGCGGAGAGCATCCTCAAGCGGGGGTGGGTGCTCGGCATGTTCCCCGAAGGCTCGCGTGCGTCCAGCGGCATGATCGAGCAGGTGTTGCCGGGGGCGGCCTTCGTGGCGATCCGCACGGGTGTGCCGATCTTGCCCGTAGCGATCACGGGGACGCAAATCCTGCCCCTCGACGCCAAGAGTGCCAAGCGCGGCGACAAGCGGCGCGGGCGCGGACAGGTCACAGTCGCGGTGGGCAAGCCGTTTCATCTGACTGCGGAGCCGGGGCGCAAACTCGACTCCAAGACCGCCACCGACGAGATCATGCGGCACATCGCGGTGATGCTACCGCCGGAATACCGGGGCATCTACGGGGACGGGAACACGGGGGCGGGTGTGGGTGCGCACGGGGCGCAACGAGCGGCGACGGGCCGCGTCGGGGAGGAGTGACGGGCGATGGCAATGACGCAACGGGCCGCACGCGACCTCGTCGCGGACATCACCGCCGCGAACGGGGAGGGCGACCACGAGACCGCCGTTCGCATCGCCGCGTGGGGCGTGGAGGCCTTTCCCGACGCCGCCGTGTTCCATCGCCTGCGCGGCGTGGCCCTCGCCGCCCTCGGCTCGAACGAGGAGGCGCAGGCCGATCTGCACGCCGCCCTCGCCACCGACCCGCTCGACCACGAGGCTCTCGTCACCCTCTCGCGCATCGAGGAGGCGGAAGGCGACCTCTACACCGCCGCCGAACACCTGCTGACCGCGTGGGAACACGACCCCGCGAACGGCCTCCTGCGCTCCGATCTCACCTACCGCCTCGCCCGGTTGTACGGCTCCGAGGGCTATTTGCAGTACACCCGCCCTGCCCTCGCCGCCCTCTATGTGCGCAACGCCTACCCCGAACGCGCCGCCCGCGAGTACGCCGCCGCCCTCGCGGAGCAGCCGAACCGCACCGACTTGCGCCTCGCCTCGGCCCTTGCCCGCTGGCGGCTCGGTGCGTTGGCGGAGGCGGCGGACGGTTGCGTGGTGCTGCTCGGCGAGCAACCGAACCTCGTGCGGGCGCGGTGGGTGCTGGCGGATGCCCTTGCCCGCCGGGGCCGGGGCGACGAGGCCCGCGAACACGCCAGACACGCCGCGCACCTCGACCCCGATGGGGCCATCGCCCGCGCCATGATCGAGGGCAATGCGGATGCCACCATCGTGGACCCGGACGAGACGGTGCGCGTACCGCTCGATGCCCCGCGCCCCGTGGCGCACCCCGTGGCACAGACGACGGCCTTCGATCCCGCCGAATTGCCCGCCGCGCCTGCCCCGCCGCCGCTCCCGCCGCTCCCGCCACCCTCGATAGCGGAAGTGGCCCCCCCCGCCATCGGATCGCCTGCGCTGGAGGAAGACCTCACCGAACCGTTCTTCGTCCCGGTGATGACGGGCGCGGGCGGCAGCGACGACGAGACGATAGATACGACGCTCGCGGATGCTCCGGCGGACAGAGACACGGAGATGCCGCCCGCCGCCGTTGTCCCCGATCCCGAATTCACCGCCCGTGCGATCGCCGAACTGGACTCGTTCGAGCAGACTATCGCCGCGTTGGAGCGCACGCTTGCCGCCCTGAACGCGGCGCACGCTCCCCGCGCCGCCGCTATTGATGACGAGGACGCCGAAGACACCGAGACGAGTGAGTCCGCCGAACTCCCCCCCGCGATGTCTGCGGTATCGGCGGTACCGAAGCCGGAGTATGACCTACCCCCGACGCGAGATTTCCCCGCCGATGAGTGGGTGGAGACCTTCGCCCCGCCGCGAGAGGGGGACGCATTCCCCGCTGTCGGTGCGCCTCCAGGCGGCGCGTCGCCGGTGTTCCCCCCGGTCTCCCCGATTGCGCCCGATAATGCGTTCGCGCCGCCGACGTTGTACGCGGAGTGGGACGACACAACGGCACACGCAAGCGCGGATGCGCCTTTGCCTGTGCCGGAACCGTTCCCAGAGTCAGACGCGGCATTCCCTTCGACTATCGCCGATGTGCCGCCGCAACCGGACGAGGAGCCGGAGTCGGTCGTCGCCGTGGTCACGGAGGCGGGCGAAGTGATTGCGGACTACCCCGGCGGGGAGCCGTTGCTCGAAGACGCGGACGCATTCCCCGGAGCGGTCGCCGCCTCGGAACCGTATACCGCCCCGGCATTCTACGCCCCCCCGAAGTCATTCGCCGCGCCACGCCCCCGCGCCGCGTCCCCGCCGCAATTCGTCACGGAGCCATACGCTGCACCGGAGCCGTTCGCTGCGCCCACACCGCCTACCGCGTCAGAGCCGCCCTCGGCGGTGGAACCCGCCGCTAGCCACGAAACCCGCGAAATCCGCGAAGAACCAGATGCCGCTATGCCTGCCGCGCCGCCGTTTGGGTGGGGGACGCCACCCGCGATGCCGACTGCCCCCGCCGCCCCTCCTGCTCAACCACCGGCGGCGATCCCGACCATTGCGCTGGGGGCGTCGCTCGTCCCCACGCCGGACGAATTGCTCGTCATGGTGCGGCAGCGCATCGCGGCGGGGGACGCGGCGGGGGCGGTCGGCTTCGGGCGGGCAGCCCTCGTGGCGGCGGGCAAGGACACGACGCACGTTCGCGCCCTCCTCCCCGCGATTCGCGTCCTCGTGGAGGCCGTACCCGACCGCCCGGAGGCCCGCCGCCTGCTCGGTGATACCTACCGCCGCCTGGGGCAGATGTCGCAGGCGCAGGGGCAGTATCAGCAGGCGTTACTGGCTCGCGTCGCCGGGAAGAAGTGAGGGCGGCGGGGCGAGCCTCTCGCCGAATGGGGTGAGGGCGTGCGCTACCCGTGGCGGCACTTCGGCGTACACCGTGCGCCGCGTCATGCCGTCCGCCTCCAACTCGCGCAGTTGCATGGTCAGGGCTTCGCGCAGGGTGCAGGATGATTGGCAGAGTCTTGCCTCATGTGGCGCGGGCTTCAGCCCGTGATTCTCTTGCACCGGCACGAATCACGGCCTGAAGCCCCCGCCACATAACGCCACCGATGCCGCCAACGACCTGAAAACCGCCCCATTGATTGTCCCGGAACGCGCCCACCCCCCTGCCGCCCCTGCCGCCCCTGCCGCCCAGAGGGTACCCTTACCCGCCTCCCCTTCGGGGGAGGGGGCCGGGGGGGTGGACGCATTTTCCTTGCAGCGACCTTCGGCAGGAAAACGCATAAACCCTTAACGCATAAACCCTTAAGGGCGCGATGCCCGCACCCCGCCGCGTGGCTTTTGTGGTAGGCTACGCCGTTGGAGAAGACACGCGGGGAGCGGCACGCGCCGCCCCACGACAGCAGCCGATAGAGGAGGCCAACGGTGGCGGAAATGCAGCGGTCGCTGGTGATCGCAAAGCCGGATGCGGTGCAGCGGGGTCTGGTAGGGGAGATTTTTGGGCGGCTCGAACGGCGCGGGCTGAAGCTCGTTGCGTGCCGGATGTTACTCGCCGACCGCGTCCTCGCCGAGGAACACTACGGGGAACACCGCGAGAAGCCGTTCTTCGGCGAACTCGTCGGCTTCATCACCTCGTCGCCCGTGGTGGCGGCGGTATTCGCGGGGCCGGACGCGGTAAGCATCATTCGCACGACCAACGGTGCCACACGCCCCGCCGAGTCCCCCCCCGGCACGATCCGGGGCGACTTCGCCATTGACGTGAACCGCAACCTCGTTCACGCCTCCGACAGCGTCGAGAGTGCGACCCGTGAGATCGCGCTGTGGTTCGGACCCGACGCCGTGCAGGAGTGGGAGCAGACGCTCTACCCGTGGCTCGTGGGCTAGGCGACGCATCGTTGCGCCTGAACAAACCCTTTGCGTGGGGCGAACGCGGCGCGGATGTACTTCCCCGCCGCGTTCGTCCGCGATTGCGGGAAATGGTCGTAATCACACGGGAATAAAGGCGGAACAGCCGCGTTACGACCGGCAACAGGGCGTGCGACCGCCTCTTCTTTGCACAGCAAGCGCACAGGCCGCCGCCCGCGAACGACGCATACTCCTTCTCATTCCCTCCTTTTTCCGGTTCGGAACCCCACTCCGAACCAGCAGAGGGCCGGTACCGCAAGGTACCGGCCTTTTGTGTGCCGCAGCCTCACTACACAGCGTCGCGTGAACGCAAAGAAGCGCGGCGACACATCCGTGTGTCCGCCGCGCTTCTTCGTTGGGCCGTAGTGTCGTCGCGCCCGTTAGCGGTAGGCGTACGGGTAGCTGAACGGGGAGGAAGCCACCTGCTGGCAGCCGTAGCCGTAGCCGAAAGCGGGCGTGTACGAGACCTGCGGCACGCAACTGACGCCGTAGTTTCCGCTCAGCGTGGTGCCGCCGTAGTACGGCACGCCGTAGCCGTTGAAGTTGTAGCCGTAGCCGTACGGGGTGTAGCCATTGCCGTAGCCGTTGAAGCCGAAGTTGTTGAAGTTATAGCCGTTGTAGCCATTGTAGCCGTAGCCGTAGAAATCGGCGAAGTTCGGCGTATTCACCTGCACCGGGCGGTTAGGCGTGCCGCTTACGCCGTACGCCTGCACGCCGGAGTTGTTCGCCGGCCCCCCATACGAAACGATAGTACCTGCCGGAGCCTGCGCGGCGGCGGAACCGCCCGTCGCCACCACCCCGAAGGCCAATGCCAGCACCATGAACCCGACTGCCGCCACGCGGCGCACGCACTCCGTCATCTTGCCATCCCTCCTGCAAAAATCATCGCCCGCCGCTGCGGGTCTCTGTTCCTATCGTACCCCCGGAACGCCCGGACGTACAGTAGCTTGTAGAGACGAGCGCAGGTGTACATGCGCACGCAACGACCGATAGGAGACGAGCGAGAGGGCGAGGCCACCATCGTGGCCTCGCCCTCTCGTGCGCGTCCTGTAGGGAGATTAGCGGCCCGTACCGGCGTTCTCGCGCCAGACTTCGCGCTCGCTGCGATGACCAACCACGCCACCAAGACCGGCGGCGAGCAACCCCGCGAGGATCGAGACGAACGACCACCACAAGCCGTTACGCGCCCCGTCCACCGCCGCGTTGCGCACGTTCGGGTCGTTCGCCGCCGCCTGCGCTTGCGCCGCTGCGTTCTGCGCGGCCTGACCGGCCTGCTGCGCGGCACCGGGGTTCTGCGCCGCCGTGTTCTGACCGAGGTTGATCAGGTCGCCTAGGTTCGTACCGAGCGCACCGAACAGCCCGCCCGCGCCCTGCGACGCCAGCCAGATGATCAGGAACAGGCCCGAAAGGAAGACCATGCTGCCGTTGAGCCAGCCGTTGCCGCTGCCACCCACCGCCGACGCCTTCGCCGCGATGTAGCCGCCGATGAAGAAGCTGAGGAGCGCACTGATCGCACCCCAGATACCGGCAGCGATGCCGTACTCGCGCCCACCGGCACCGGGGGGCGGCGCGTTGCCGTTTACGCTCAGCGTGGTGGCACCGATGGCGGAACCGAGGATGGTGAGGAGCACGAACGTGGCGAGGGCGGCCAAGAGACCGGCGACAATCGGCCCCCAGCGCACGCGGTCACGCGGCGTGACCACATTAACGTTCTGCTCCAACTCGGTGGGGCGGGCGGTCGTCGTCGTCGTGTGCGTCGCCACGGGCGCGTTCGCGTACGCCGCCGGTTGGGCGTCGTACACCTGCCGCGCCGTGGTGGTGGCCGGGTTCATCGCGGGGTCAACCGCAGTCGTATCACGCGGAGGCCGAGGTGTAGATGCCATGACGATGATTCCCCTTACTACTGACGAATGGCGCACGTCGCACCTTCCAACAAAGCGTTCCGCTCATGCGCACCTCGTGTGCGCCGCTGCCTATCCTTATGCAGAAACAATGCCATCGCATAGATAGCATCGGCAATTGCTTGCCATCCGGCGGTATTTGCCATCCGGCGGTATGAAGCGGAACGGTTGTTTCTCGTCCGCTAGAGGAAGGTGCGCTATGCGATGCGCTTCTCCATGCGCCAGAAGCCGGGGGCGCGGAAGAGCAGCCACGCGACGGGGTGCGTGCTGCGGCTCTGCACCGCCAACCCTTGCGCGGTGTAGAGGGCTTGGGCGGCGGTGTTGTTCGCCGTGACATAGAGCGTGAGGCGGCGTCTGCCGAGGGCGCGGGCGCGAGTTTCCGCCGTCGCCATCAAGGCACGACCGATGCCGCGCCGCTGCTGTTCGGGTGCGACACCGAGTACCTCCACATACGCCTCGTCCGCCGCCGGGGAAGGTTCGCCCAGAAAGCCGAGGACGAACATCGCCCGCAACGCCCACGGGAGGCCCACGGCCCGCACGAACATCCCGCCCACACCGAGGATGAACCCCTTGCGCAGCACGAGCGAGACCGTACCCGCGATCTGCCCGTCCACCTCCGCAACGTAGACCTCGGTGCCGGGGCGGCGCATCGTGGAGGCGATGTACGGGCCGAGGGCGCGGGCGGCCCGCTCGTCGGTGCCGAAGGCGGGGCGGAACTTGTCGGGAAAGGCCCGCGCCACCACATCCCCCAACGCCGGGGCATCGCTCTCCGTGGCCCGCCTGACCACGGGAACGTGCTGCGTGCTGCGTGCCGCGTGCTGCGCGGTTCCGTCTGGTGGTTGTCTCGTGTCGTCCATACGTTCTGTCCCTCTCACCGCAATCGCACGCAGCACGCAGTACGCGGCACGTTCCGTTCCGCGTTGACGCGCTCTGGGGCGCGTGCCACACTTCCCCGACAGGATAGACCGTTCTGCGGCGAAATGCATCCGTCCTCCGTGAAGCGGGCGGGGTGCGAGGGGAGGCACGGCGATGACCGAGGTGACGACAGGCGGGGTAGTGGGGACAGCGACGGCGGATGCGCTCATCCTGCCGGTGTTCGGGGGCGGGGCGGGGCTGACGGGCGACGCGATGACTGCGAATGACGCCCTCGGCGGACTGCTTGCGGCGGTAATTGCGGGGCGCGAGTGGTCGGCGGGGGTCGGCAGCACGCTCATCGTCCCCACGGCGGCGTATACACGACGCGACGCGACGATGCCCGTAACGAGCGGCGGCATGGGACAGACAACCGACCTCGGCGGCGGAATAGGGGCGCGGGAGGTCGTGCTCGTGGGCCTCGGCGCGGCGGAGGCGTATGCGCCAAACGCGGTACGGCGAGCGTACGGGGCCGGGGCGCGGGCGGCGCGGGACGTGGGCGCGAGCAGCATTGCCGCAGCCTTGCCGCCCACGTCGGCGGGCGTGACGGCGGCGGCGGGGGCGCAGGCGGCGACCGAGGGTATGCTCCTGTCGCTCTACCGCTTCGACAAGTACCGCACGATGGACACCCCGCCCCGCGACGTGACGCAGATCGAGTTCGTGGGCGCGGAGGCGGCGCAAGCGGCGGAAGCCGTGCGGCGCGGCGAAGCGGTGGCGCGGGGCGTGATGCTCGCCCGCGACCTCGCCACGGAGCCGGGGAACGCCCTCGTTCCCGAAGACCTCATGATGGCGGGGCAACGCATTGCGGAGGAAAATGGCCTGAAATTCGAGGTGTACGGCACCGATCTGCTGCGCGAGATGGGCGCGGGGGCGATCCTTGCCGTCGGGCAGGGGAGCGTCAACCCACCCTTCCTGTTCCACCTCACGTACGAGCCGGAAGGCGGCTACACGCGCACCGTGGCGGTGATCGGCAAGGGGATCACCTTCGACACGGGCGGCATCTCGATCAAGCCGAGCGCGAACATGGAGGCGATGAAGCACGACATGGGCGGGGCCGCGACTACCCTCGGCGTGATGGCGGCGGTGGCGCAACTCGCGCCGAAGGTGCGCGTCTTCGGTATCGTCGCCACGGCGGAGAACATGCCGAGCGGCACCGCGTTTCGCCCCGGCGATGTGGTGACGGCGATGAACGGCAAGACGGCGGAGATCATCAGCACCGACGCCGAGGGGCGATTGGTCCTCGCGGATGCTCTCGTGTACGCGGCGCGGCAGGGGGCGGACGCGCTGATTGACCTCGCCACGCTCACGGGCGGGGCGGTGGTCGCATTAGGCAGCATCACCACGGCGATGTTCAGCACCGACGACGCCCTCGCGGACGAGTTCCTCGCGGCGGCGCGATACGAGGGCGAGAAGGCGTGGCGGATGCCGCTCGACGCCGAGTACCGCGATCTCATCAAGAGCGACATCGCCGACCTGAAGAACAGCGGTGGGCGCGAGGCGAGTGCGGTCACGGCGGCGAAGTTCCTCGAAGAGTTCACCGAGGGCGTGCCGTGGGTGCATCTCGACATCGCGGGAACGGCGTGGGACAAGAAGGGCAACGCCTTCACCCCCCGTGGTGCCACGGGCGTGCATGTCCGCTCCCTGCTGCGGATGCTGGCGAACGCGGGGTAGGCGGGGCGCGGCGGGCGCGATGGTACAATGGGGGAGCGCACGGGTGGAGTTCGTCTACGAGGCAGCGTTCACGCGGGTCGCGGACGAACTTCTGACCGATGACATCCTTATCCGGTTGGAAGTCGAACTCGAAGACAATCCGACGGTAGGGGTCGTGATTCCGGGAGCGGGCGGCGCACGAAAATGGCGCGTTGCCCTGCCGGGGCGCGGTAAGAGCGGCGGCGCGAGGACGGTGTATCTGTACGTGCCAATACGGGGCCGCATCTATTTCATCCGGTTGTACGCGAAGAACAAATTGGCCACGCTGTCTCCGCAGGACGTGCGCGAAGTTGCGGCAACGGTCGCCCGATTGAAGGAGGAACGGTGATAGCGATACAGACGCGCCTACTCCTGCCGCGTGTGCAGATGAAGCATTCGACCTTCGGGGCCGAACTCGTCGCTGCATTGGAACGGCACGTCGAGATCGAGCGCGGGGAACGAGAACCTGCACGTATCAGCGTCCGCAACACGCCCGATCTACGCCGGAAGCCTTCGTGGGTGCGCGGGCGGCATGAGCGCGGCGGGCGCAACCGCACGCACAGCCCATACATCTTGCACTGATAGGAGGCTTGGACATGTCGGACGCGCCGCCCGATCTGCATCAGATGCTGCTCGATGCGGGGTTGGGGCGCGTGGCGGACGTGATCGAGCGCGAGGCGCGGCCCTCGATCCGGCTGACGGCGCACCCCGTCGCTTATGAGGCGGAGATTCCCCTCGGCGCGTCGAAACTCGGCGGCTCGCCCGACCTGCCCCCCGGCTTCGACTGGCCCCGGCACGATGGCTTCCCGCTCGCCTTCATCGCGCAGATCAACCTCGCGGATGCCGCCCTGTATGACGTGGAGAAGTTGCTGCCGCCTACGGGGCTGCTGCACTTCTTCTTCACGTATGATCGCCGGATGAAAGAACCGTGGCCCCCGAAGTCGAGCATGTGGCGAGTGCAATTTACCGACGATGCACCGTCGCTTCAACGGGTGCCGATGCCGCCCCCGTTGCCCGAACGCAAGGACGAGGGGCCGTACGAGCCTGCAACACTCACATTCGCTTCCGAAGTCACGTTCGCAGGGTATTTGCCGTATTTCCACAACGGCGATCACCGAGGCCTTCAAGCGTATGCCAAGGACGTGCCAGAATTTTCCGAAGCAGAGCGGGAAGCCTACTATGGGACTTCAGAGGCAATACAGGGCCGTGCCCACACAAAAAACAGAACGCTTGGTCATCCTGATGCGATTCAACATCTCGACTTGCAGCCCGATCACGTCCTCCTCCTACAAGTTGATAGCGAAGAAGGTCTCGGCATGATGTGGGGCGATGTGGGACGGCTCTACTGGTGGATGGACAGAGAAGCGTTGCTGCGCCGCGACTTTTCGCACGTCAAGTTCGATGAGCAATGTTCGTAATGCCCGCGAAGGGAGCCGACGATGCCGGATACGACACCGACGAAAGACGACCTGCTCGCCGCGCTCGCCGTCGAGCGTCGCTACTGGGAGGCCCTCGTCGCGGCGGTGCAAAGCGCGGGGCTGATGGATCGCCCCGGCGCGAACAACGAGTCGTGGACATTCAGGGAGATGGCGGCGCACCTCAATGCGTGGCGCGGGCAGACCGTCGCCCGCTTGCAGGCCGGAGCGCACAATACGGAGCCGCCCGCCCCGCCGTGGCCTGCGGGCCTCACCGAGGAGACGAACGTGGACGCAATCAATGCGTGGTTCGCGGAGCGCGACCGGGAGCGGCCCGCGTCGGATGTGCTCGCGGAAGCCACCACGCAGTTCGCCGCGATGGACGCGGCTATCGTGGCCACGCCCGCCGCCGCCCTGCTCACGCCCGGTCGCTTCGCGTGGCTGCATGAGTATCCCCTCGGCCCTGCGCTGTTGGGGTTCTCGTTCGCGCACCTGCATATAGACCACGATCCGGACATTCGCGTCTGGCTGCGACGCGAGACGGGCCGCGAACTCGCCCTGCCCCCGGCACCGACGACGTTCGGGTACGGGGACTAGCGGGGACGGGGAACTGTACCCCCCTGCTGCCTATGCCGCCAAGAGGACACCCGCACCCGCACCCGCCTCTCCATGAGTGGAGAGGGGGAGAACCACGGCAAGCACCGGACTTTCCCCGAAGCCCCGATGCCGCAATATTTCTCCCCCTCTCCTGTACTCAGGAGAGGGGGCAGGGGGGGTGGGGTATTCTACGCGAAGCGCAACGACGCGAGCACCTGTTCCGCGAGCATGAGCGTCATCGTGTCGCCCTCGCGGGAGAGGACACCGATGCGGTAATTGACGCCCTTGACCTCGATGGTGTACAGGCTGCCCTCGTAGACGAGGGCGGGCATCGGCGTCGTGGTCGGCGTGCTGCGGGCCGAGGTCGAGCCGCTGCTGCGGTTGAAACTCAGCTTGAGGTCGGCGCGGAAGGCGGGCTTGCCGTCAATCATCACGGCATACGGCTGCTTCGTCACGTCTATGCGCGGGTCGTTGCTGCCCATCGTCAGGTTCTCGTGCAGGTCCTGCTCGGCGTTCTTCGTGGGGTTCGGCACCGGCTCGATGAGCAAGCCCGCGAAGCGCATGCTGCCCATCTCTGGCGAGAATGAGAGCGTGGTACTCCCCTGCGGTGCCGCCGTCCATATCCCCGGGTAGCGCAACCGGAACCCCGGCCCCGGCGCGACGAACTCCCGCGTGCCGTTCGTCGCGGCGGAGGTGGATGCCCCCGCGAAGGGGCCGGGGGTGCTTGTGGCGAGGGGGCGGACGGTGCCACGGGGCGGCGTGGGCGAGAGCGGCGTGAGCGTGTTCACCATGCGGGTGGGCGTGGGTGCGGGCGTCGTGGTCGGGATCGGTGTCGCGGTGGGCGGATCGGTGGGGCGCGGGACGAGCGTGGAGACGAAGGCGACGCGGGTGCCGCCCGCGCTTGCGGTGGCGGCGGGCGTGGGCGTCGTCGTCAACGTGGTCGCGCCGCCCCCGCCGGGGGCGCACGCCGCAAGCATCGTGCAGGTGGTGAGAGTCCAGATCGTCAGCAAGATGCGCCGCATCGCCGTTCCTCCCGTGTTCATGTCGTATCCCACGGAGGCAAACGCCGCCATCGCCGCAATCGTTCCTTACCTTCGGTCGTGCTGCGTGCTGCGTGCCGCGCAAATTCGGACATCTCACGGCAGCGACATTTATACTTGATGAAGCACGTAGCACGTAGCACACAGCACGACCTATGTGGTGAAGGCATCCCACACGGCGCGGCTTAAATCCGCGAGGGTTCGCGCCCCGCTCACGGCGTCGCTTAGCCGCCGCGACATCAGGGCGACGACGTACGGCCCGCCCGACGCTTCGGGGGCGTAGACGATGCCCACGTCGTTGCGCACGCTGTGGATGCTGCCCGTCTTGTGCGCGACCTCGACTTCGGACGGCAGCAGCAGGGGGATGATTGTGTTGTACTTCTGCCGCTTGAGGATGCCCACCATCGCGGCGCACGCGGCGGGCGACGGGTCCTGCCCCGCATGGATGCGGGCGAGCAGCGTCGCCATGTCGCGGGGGGTACTCACGTCGTTGTCGTCGCCCGTGCCGAACGACCAGCCGCCGGAGTTCGCGGGGGCGGTGCGCAACCGCGTGCGGTTCATCTCATACGTGTGCGCGGGGTCGTCGGCATTCATCCCCACGAGGTCGTGAACCATTGCCCGGATCGAGCGCGGCGTGAAGGTGTTCGCCATGCCGATCTCGTGCGCCACCCGCTGAATCGCGTCGCCGCCGAGCATCCCATAGAGCAGGTCGGTCGCCTGATTGTCGCTCACGGTAATCATCAGCGTGGCAAGGTCGCGTAGCGTCGGTTGCAGCCCCGGATCGAGGTCTTGCAGCACGCCCGACCCCGCGACGCGGTGCCGCGCTTCGAGGGCGACGCGGCGCGTGAGATCAATGCGCCCCGCCGCCGCCTCGCGGTAGAGAGCAAACAGGATCGGCACCTTCACGGTGCTGGCGGTGGGAAAGCGGCTATCGGCGTTCACGGCGATCTCGCGCCCCGTGGCGAAGTGCCGCGCATAGACACCGACCGCCACGCCCTCCCCCGCGATGCTGGCAATTACCGTCTCTAGCTGCTGTTCCACATTGGCGAGATGCGTCACCGTCGCCCCTCCTGCGCGTCGCTCGTCTTCGTACCGCCGAAAGTATGACGGAAGGCGCGGCACGGGGCAAGGGCGGAAACGCGCCTCACACGGCGTACTCATTGTCGTGAGGATGTGCCGGAGCGGAAATGCGTCCACGCCCCTGCCGCCCACGCCGGAGTGACGGGAGGCGGCAGGGGCGTGGGCGCGTTAGACGGGAACGCCCGCCCCCAAGAACAGCAGATGCAGCGTGATCTGCAAGGCAATGGCGGCCCACACCGAGCGCGTGCGCTCCCGGAAATAGACGAGGGCGATGCCGAGCAGCAGATCGGCGGTGGCAACCACGGTAACGAGCGTCACCGCGATGGATGCCTGTTCCGGGGGCAACGCCGTGCTGCTCCACGGGGCGAAGGCCGCGAGGTAGGGGATGATATTCACCACGGCGATGCTCAACCCGAAGGCGACGCCCGCGACGAGGGAGGCCCGCGTCGGCGGGAACGCGGCCCGCACCGCCCGGTGGAGCCAGCCGAAGAAGACCGCCCCCATCAGGACACGCAGCAGGTACATGAACAGCAGCACGGGGATGCTCGCCAGCGAGGCGGGCCACGACGACACCACCGACGCCGTGATGACGACCGTGATGAAGACGAGACCGAAGATCACGGCGGCGGCGGTCGTTACCCATCCGTCGCGGCGCGGCAGGCCGTTCGGGTATCGAGAGTGGCTGTACCGACGTTGCCACAAGTCGAGGACGCTGGCGAACTTCAATTCGTCGGGGCCGGTATCGAACACGCGCCGCCAATTGCGCACCAACAGCAGCAGTGCGGCACCGCCACCGAGCGCGAAGGTGACGTACGAGGCGGTGAGGCTCGCCGTCGTGTCATTCGCTACTCCTTGCGCCACCACGAGGGCCAGTTGCGGCAGCAACGAACCGAGCAGCCACATGATCGCCGCGAGCGTCGCGGCGGCGCGGAACGGTACGAGTAGCACCGCCTCCGGTTCGCCGTCCGTCGCCCCGTCCGCCTCCGCATCGAGCGACGCGGCATCTGCCGCACTCATGGGCAATTCGCCCGCCGCTTGCCGCTGCATCTCCGCGATAGTGCGCGGCACGACCACGGGAGCCGCCGTGCGCGTCGTGGGTGTCGCTGCTGCACGGTCTCGGCGGGGGGCGCGACGCTTGCCGCCGCGCTCCTTTGCCGCCCGCGCCGCCGCGTCCGCCGCCGCGTCGTAGGGCATCGCCGCCTGCCGCCGTGCCTCGGTTCGCGCCGCGTCGCCCGCCGCCGCCGCCGCGACCGCTTCCGCCATCGTCGCGTCGCGTTCGGCCTCGCTCGGCTCCGGTTCCGGCTCCACATCGGTGTCGGAGAGCGGGACGAGGGGCAACGTCTCCACCCGCACCGCTTCCGGGGGCGGGGTTTCGGCCTCCGGCCTCGCGGTGGGGCGAGCAATCTGCGGCGCGATGCTCGCCAGTGGCGTGGCGATCACTTTCGGTTTTTCCTGTGGATCGCGGGCAGACACGCGGTACGCTCCTCTTTCGGTGGTTACGCGCCGCTACGCGATGGCGGCGAGATCGGGAACCGGCACGTCCACGATGATAGCGTCGCTCACCGGCTCCGGGATCGGCAGCCCCGCGAGCAACAGCCCCTCGAAGTGGGATTCAAGAGCCTCAACGACTCGTTTTTCCACTTCTTCGCGGGTGTCGCCCACAGCGGCACATCCCGGCACGTCCGGGGCGTATGCCCCCCAGCTTTCCTTGCCTTCCTTGCCTCGCTCGATGATGACCAAGTACTGCCGCCTCACTGAACCGGGGAAAGGCACGGTCACGGTAATCGCGTCGCTTACCCGCTCCGGGAGCGGCAACCCTTCAAGGAGCATCCCCTGGATGTGAAATGCCATTCCCCCCGTGATGAGGGAGATGATCTCCTCGCGGGTTTGCGCTGCGGCAATGCAACCGGAGAAGTCCGGCACGTACGCTCCCCAGCCTTCGTCGTCACCACACTCAACGATTGCGATATAACGCATCGCATTACCTCATGGTACGCCGGATTTGCGCTCAATGTCGGCAAGCGTTCCGGCGGGGGGAGTATCGGACTCTTTGCCCGCAACCGTCACCACATTCGGTTTCACGGGGTGCTTGAACTGCCGGTGGCTCCCGCTCATGCGCACGAGCCGCCACCCATCCGTTTCCAACCGTCTAGTGATTTCTTGCACTTTGATCGCCACACGCCGCATCTTACCATACTGCCGCGCCGCTGCTGGGACAGCGATATGATGCGGTACAATGGGCGCATGGACGAAGAACCGCAGGGGACGCAACTGACGCATTTCGACGAGCGCGGGCGGGCGCGGATGGTGGACGTGGGCGCGAAGGCCGACACCGAGCGCGTCGCCACGGCCCGCGCCACGGTGCGGATGCTGCCCGCCACGCTGCGCCTCATCCTCGACGGGCGGGCCGTGAAGGGCGACGTCCTCGGCGTGGCGCAGGTCGCGGGGATCATGGCGGCGAAGCGCACGCACGACCTCATCCCCATGTGCCACCTGCTGCTGCTCACGGGCGTCACCGTGGCGTTCACGCCGGACGAGGCAGCGGGGGAGTTGCATATCGCCGCCACGGTGCGCACCGTGGGCAAGACAGGCGTGGAGATGGAAGCCCTCACCGCCGCGTCGGTCGCCGCCCTCACGGTATACGATATGGTGAAAGCGGCGGACCGCGCCATGACGATCACCGATATTCGCCTCGCGGAGAAGCGCGGCGGCAAGAGCGGAGATTTCCTCCACCCCGACGAGACGACCGGCGGGGCCGGTCGCGGCGAGTCGTAGGCCCACCGATTACCACGACGAACACGGGGACGAAACGCGGCGGCATCCTCGCGGGCGGGGCGGGCAGCGTGGCGGCGGGGCGGCGCGGCACCCGGTACCGATCTTGCGACCTCCCTGCATCGAAAGGAGGTGTCGAACGATGAGCGACACGAGCGTAACGAAGGTCAGCGGGGCGCACTCGCCGCACGGCACGCAGGGACAGAAGTACCTCGCCAGCGGCGTGCATGTGGCGATGCGGCTGTGGGAGAACGAAAGCCCCGGCGAGCCGAAGCCGGAGGTTGCCCGCGAGTACGAGACGGTGGGCTACGTGCTGCGCGGCAAGGCGGAGTTGCACACCGAGGGGCAGATGGTGCTTCTAGAACCGGGCGACTCGTGGACGGTGCCGAAGGGGGCGCGGCACACGTACCGCATCCTCGAATCCTTCACCGCCGTGGAGGCGACGACGCCCCCGGCCCACGCCCACGCCCGCGACGAATAGGCACCGACCGACCGCGAAACGCCCTCCCCGTATTCGGGGAGGGCGTTTCGCGTGTCACCGTTCGGTTACGAGCGGCGGTAGTTGCCCCATGTGTTGTTCATCCAGCCGTAGTGGTTCGCCGTGAAGGTGTGTCCGCCCGCCCGGTCGCCCATGTACAGTTCCTTGAGGCCGATGCGGTTGCAGTCGCAGGGGTTGAAGCCGAACAGCGTCACCTTCGCCACGTATAGCCCCTCGTACTGGTTGCCGGCCACGCGGGTGAAGCTCGGCGAGGGGCCGTCGTGCCGCTGCCCGTTCGCGCCCCGGTACTCGAAGAGCGCGTGCGAGTTGTTGTTCTCGTTCGCCCCCTCGGCGCAGTCGGTGACGAAGGCGAGGATGTAGAAGCTGTCGCCGGGGCGGAGACTGGGGTTGTAGGCGTTGCTGTAGGAGTGGCGGCTATTCCAGACGTTCGTGTAGTTCGGCTTGTTGCTGTCCACGAACAGGGCGACCCAGCGGAAGGTGAGGCCAGGGTTGGTGCCGCCGTTGCAGAAGGCGGGCTTCGCGGGGGCCGATGCCGCCACGCTCGTCGCACCCATCGGAATCAACAGAGCCAGAGCCACCAGAGCCGCCATGCCGAACCGTGCCACCCGTGCCGTCGTGTTGAGGTGTCGCATTGTGTTCGTTCCCTTCTGTCCGTTCGCCGTTTTCGCCGCCATCGTCGCCGCCGTCGTCATCTGTCGTTCGCCCTGCCCGTCGTACCGTGAGGACTCGTGTGTTGCCGCCATCGCCGCACCTCCTATGTCTGTCTCGCCTCGCCTCGCCGCTGTCTGTGTTCCCTTTGCCTGTAGTCAGAATAGCGGGCGCACGGGGGCGGCACATGCCACGAATGGCGCATTCAGTGGGGGCGAATATGCGAGGACACAAGGGGCGTCGCACTGCGTCATTTGATGCAGTGGGCGCGGGCAGGCGGCGCAAATGACGCAGGCGAAAAGTTCCATGGGCACGGGCGGCGCGGGCTGATGAACCTCGGAGCGGTTTGCACAGTGATCGGCGGGGTCGTGTGCATGTGGCGCGGTGCTCTCGGCCCGTGATTCGTCCGGCGGGGAACAATCACGGGCCG
>JAABUN010000934.1_pt1 | contig 70655 bp, 58 predicted proteins | sample 5559311 | NCBI WGS metagenome assembly JAABUN01 (sample SAMN10711877, study PRJNA513370) | rock metagenome | isolation source: Antarctica rocks | place: Antarctica: Victoria Land, Siegfried Peak sud | reverse complement strand
AGTAGCCGCCGGTTCACACACCTTAACAGTAAGGAACGCGGGTGGTTGTACCACGCCTGTTACTATAACTATGAAGGCAGCGCCATCAGCGCCTGCTGCGCCAACGGCAACGCTAACCCAACCTACTTGTACCACACCTACCGGAACAATAGTCATCACTTCACCAACAACAGGTTTAGAGTTTAGCCTTGACGGCGGAACGTTTGGTGCTTATCCTGCAGGTGGCTTTACTTCGGTAGGCACAGGTTCACATACGATAGCTGTAAGAACGCCGGGCGGCTGTTCAGCCAGTGTAACTGTATCAATGGGTTCAGCGCCAGGGGCGCCTGCTGTGCCAGCTTATACAGTAACCGACCCAAGCTGTACCGCAGCCACAGGAACAATCATCATAACCTCACCTACCGCTGGTATAGAATATAGTTTTGACGGCGGAGCGTTGGCGCCTTATCCTTCCGGTGGTTACACCGGTTTGGCAGCAGGCAAGCATACCATAACTGTAAAGAACGCGGCGGGTTGTACCACTACAACAGACATCACTTTAAAGACAACCCCGGCAGCGCCTGATGCACCAACTTATACCTTAACCGATCCTACGTGTACCACACCAACAGGAGCGATAGTCATCACTTCACCAACAGCAGGTTTAGAGTTCAGTCTTGATGGCGGAGCGTTTAGCCCATATCCTTCAGGAGGTTACAGCGGAGTAGCCGCCGGTTCACACACCTTAACGGTAAGAAGTTCGGGTGGTTGCAGCACTACAATAAATATTGCGGTTAAAGCAGCGCTGTCAGCGCCTGCAGCGCCAACGTACATAGTAACACCACCAACATGTAAAGTACCAACAGGAACCATTACAGTAACTGCTCCAACAGGTAGTGGTTTTAGTTATAGTCTCGATGGTGGCGCTTATCAATCAGGAGCTACGTTTACCAACGTTACTACAGGTACTCATAATATTATAGTGAAAAACAGTGCCGGTTGTACCGCTGCTTCAAGCGTAACAGTAAGCCTCATTACAAATACGGTTGTTACTAAAACGCTCAATTCTACTATTTGTGCAGGTTCGTCTTATACATTGCCTTCCGGAAGACCGGTTAGTACTGCCGGTACATACATTGATACTTTAAGAAATGTAGGTGGATGTGACAGTTTGATAACTACCGTAAATCTTAAAAATTATACTACCACAACCGTCATCAAATCGCTTTCGGTATGTAAAGGTCAAACTTACACTTTACCATGGGGAGCAGTGGTTAGTACAAGCGGTGTGTATAAAGATACAGTGCGGTTTACTGCAGGTTGCGACAGTCTTATTACTACTATAAACTTGTTAGTTGGAACGGCGACTGTAGAAAATAAAATTGTAATGCTTTGTGCTGGCAAGTCATATACCTTACCCTCGGGGCAAGTAGTAAATACTCCTGGTATTTATCATGATACGGCACGGGCTGTACTTGGTTGCGATAGTTTAATAATCAATACTACGGTAGCATTAAGCACTGTTGCTACAAAAAATATTGCAGCTATCATTTGTTCGGGCAGTCCCTATTCTTTACCGTCCGGTGCTGTTGTGAATGCTGCAGGAGTATATAAGGATACTTTGAGATATACTTCGGGCTGTGATAGTTTGATTACTATTGTAAATGTTTCAGTAAGAAATACTTTAAGGGTTAATAAAACTATGGCAATTTGTGACGGGGATAATTATATGCTGCCGTGGGGCCGGGTTGTTACAAGGGCTGGTATTTATGATGATACATTAAGATATGTGGCCGGTTGCGATAGTTTAATTACAACAATTAACCTAATGAGCAATCCGAAGCCCAGGATTGAAATCACAAAATCGAACGATGTTAACTGTATGCTTGGAAACGCAACGCTTACCGCGACGGGTGCAAGAAGATTTGTATGGTCGTCTACTGCTCCTTTAAATAATCCTAATGCTTCAAAGCTCGTTGTTTCGCCAACTGCTACAACTGTTTATAAAGTTCGGGGAACTACAGCAGGCGGATGTTCGGCAGAAGACAGTATAGAAGTGAAAGTGAATTACGGCAATCCTGACGGGGGGTATCAAATGGCAAGTGCCTTCACCCCTAATAACGACGGCAAGAACGATTGCTTTGGCGTAAAATCGTGGGGTGCTATTACTGATCTTAAGTTTGCCATCTATAACCGGTGGGGAGAGATTGTTTTCCAAACAACTGACCCTTCCGCTTGTTGGGATGGAGTTTATAAAGGAGTTCCTCAAAATACTGCTGCCTTTGTTTATCAGATAATAGCTAAAACAATTTGTGGCGGACCTGTTTATAGAAAAGGGACAGTTGTGCTTATCAGATAGTAACTACTGTATCTTTATAAAGACTTTGAGCCGTTGCAAGGTGTTATCACCTGCAACTATATTATAGGTTAAGCCTTGCAAGGGGTTGCCCACGCTTTGGTTGTCATTGATAACACTGTCAACGGCATCAAATCATAGAAAGCAAAGCAGTATAACACTAAATGTCACTTCTTAATTAGCTAAGCTACGCTAAACTAATTTTTTAAACCTCCAAATCAATGCCCGAATTACCCGACCTACAGGTTTTTAGCCGAAATCTTAATAAAGCACTATCAGGAAAGACAATAAAAAAAGTTAGCATAGTTAATGTCAAAAAACTAAAAGTATCGCCAACCGAACTTCAAAAAAATTTAGAGAACCAGCAATTAACTAAAGTAGAACGCGTAGGTAAAGAACTTCATTTTCAATTTGCAAACGGAAGTGTTTTGGGGTTGCATTTAATGCTTAACGGCGAACTGTTTTTATTTGAAACAACAAATGATCGTAAGAACACAATAATCGAATTAATTTTTGATGACGAAACAGGATTGGCAATGACTGATTACCAGGGAATGGCAACACCAACTTTAAATCCTGAAGACCGCAATGCAGCAGATGCTTTGTCAGGCGAAGTAAACTTCAAATTCTTAAAAGAACGGTTACAAAAAAAATCCAGCATAAAAAGTATATTACTCGATCAACACATTATACGCGGAATAGGTAATGCTTATGCTGATGAAATATTATGGGATGCGGGTATATCTCCTTTTTCGGTGAGCAACAAAATACCGGATGAAAAAATAAAAGCACTGGCAAAATCTATTAAGCATGTTTTGCAGGATGCAGAAAAGCAAATTCTTGCAACTCATCCTGACATTATAAAGGGTGAGGTGAGAGAATTTTTAAAAATACATAATGCCCGGAAAAAGCAAAGTCCAACAGGTGCAGAAATACATAACAAAATAGTAAGCTCCCGAAAAACTTATTATACCGATGAGCAGGTGGAGTATAAATAAAAAACCTTGGTTATAAGGTTGTTGGCTGCAGCATATGAAACCTAACAGTAAGAAACTTTGTTAGGGAATTTAGTAGACTAGATGTAGACATTTCGACCGATTAAGAGAATGCTTACAATTAAACACCAGTTCAAACACTGAGCATACGATGTGACCTTCAAACTTATTTTCTTATCATACTTAAGAAACAGCGATGAACTTACTCACAAAATGGCTTTTTTTCTTCCTTTTTGGAACTGCTCTGAACACTTGTTGTTGGGCTCAAGATAGCGATTCGAAAATTAGCCTTCAGATTCATACGTTAGAACATACAATTTCTCAAATTTTAGATAGTGCCCATATTCCAGGAATTACTGTTGCCGTTATAAATAAAGGTGAATTGATTTGGAGCAAGGGATTTGGAGTAGTTAATACAGAATCGGGAATTAAGGTAAATGAACGAACTATTTTTCCAGCGGCTTCTTTAGGAAAGCCAGTTTTTGCTTATGCAGTTTTGAAAATGGTAGATGAAGGAAAACTGCACTTGGATTCTACAATTACATCTTCTGTTCCTCTAGAATATTTAGAGGATAAATTTTTCAAAGGAAAATTGACTGATGAAAATATGAAACTTATAACCCCCAGAATGATTTTAAGTCATAGCAGTGGACTTCCTAATTGGAGAAATCCAGGTGAGCCGATAAAAACACTTTATAAACCTGGCGACAAATATTCTTATTCAGGCGAAGGCTATTTTTTATTACAACTGATCGTTGAATATATTATGAAGAAGCCAATTGAAAAAGTAATACATGATTACGTCTTTATACCTTTACAAATGGGTAATTCCACATTTCTACCTAAAAGTTCGGATCATTATACTTCTACATATGGAAATGATGGAAAAATTGTTACAATGGACACTCTTGAGTCTGCAAATGTTGCGCATACTTTTAAGACAAATGCTACTGACTATAGACAGTTTATTATTGCCTTAATGAATGGAAAAGGACTGACAAAAACTACTTTCAAGGATATGTTTAATCCGCAAATAGCAACAGATATTTGTCAGCCAGGGAAAGTATCATGGGGACTCGGTTTTGCTATCCAGCATACTGAAGCAGGAAATGCTTTTTTTCAATGGGGTAAAAGTCCGAATTCATCTTCTTATTTTATTGGATTTAAAGATTCTAAGAAAGCTATTATATACTTTACTAATATTGCTAATCAGGGACTAAGAATTGGTGAGATTTTAGTTTATGAATCTTTGGGTTACCAAGATCCATTGTTTGCCTGCTTTGGCGTGAAACAGTATAATAAATAAAGCTAAGATCCTTTGAGAAATAATGCCAGCCACCAACAAAAGTATTTGCAAAAGCAGGTCTGGCCGTTCAATGAATTCCCGACCTTCGCAAATACTCAACGATTGCAGAACATTATAAATCAGTTTAGTTTCTGTTTGTCGTTGATTGAAAGGTTATAAACCTGCAACAAAAAAATCTCCCGTGCCAAAGCTTACGGGAGATTTAATAACAAGTAGCAATAGTAAAATATTAGTTGGTCTTCTTTCTCAGGTTTTCAAGTTTTTGCAGTTCGGTAGCCACCGCCTGGCTTTGCGCTTCCTGATCCTTTTTATTTTGGTTCAGGTCTTCTTCAAGCTTCTTTCTTTTCTTCATTAGATCCTGTTCATCATCCTGCAAACCTTTCAATTTTTTTTGTGCCTTGTTATAAGCATCCTCCTGATTTTTAAGGTCAACTTCCCATTTATACGAAGTAGTTTGTGCCAGCATTTTATTCATAAACTGTTTGGCTGTATCAAAAAGCGCAGGTTCGGAAGTGGAAGAGATAAAGTTTTCATTTCCTCTGCTAACAAGCATATAAATAAGTGAATTTGCTCCTCTTCGTTTAACTACCTTAAAATAAAGGTCTGATTTGTTGTTGTTAAGGTCGGGAAGGGATGTTTCTTTATAGGTAAGGAAGCCATCAATTTTGTTGCTCTTCCAAAATAAAGCTCCTTTCTTTTCAATATCTGCTCCTGCTTTGTCGAGCCTCGAAATTAATGTTCCTTCTGCAATTTCCTCGGTATAAGGAACTTCAATTGCAATTGCAGGAACCGGTTTTTTTTTAAAAGTAGTGCTGGTTTCATAAGCCTGGCTAAAACCTGAAACAGCAACTGATAAACCAACAAAAAGAGTAAGAGTTTTATGCATAATTATTTTTTAATGTTATAGAAATCGTGCACACTATAGAAAAATTCGTGCCGTAAAGCTTAATTGAAGTACTGTATCGGGGGATTTATAAAAACACTTACAAGAGTTGATCACTTATTTATTTTCTTTATCCATCCACGACGTAAGCTTTGTGTCTCTTACCGCTACATACACTATTAACGAAATAAAAATACAGATAGTTATATACCAGTAGAACCACGATTCATGTCCCGCATCTTTACAATATAAAGCGATGTATTCTGCCGTGCCACCAAATATTGCTACAGTAATGGCATAAGGTAATCCAACACCCAATGCACGTATTTCTGCAGGAAACATTTCGGCCTTTACAACTGCATTTATAGAAGTATAGCCGCTTACCATAATCAAGGCGCCGAGAATAAGAAAGAACGCCTCCGACTCAGCAGTTGCATGGCTTAGGGTTGTTAAGATAGGAACAGTTAATAACGAACCACAAATACCAAAGCCAATCAATAAGGGTTTACGCCCGATCTTATCGGAGAGCGCACCAAACAAAGGTTGCATACAAGCATAAATTAGCATTAGCCAAAAGGTAATAATGGTTGACCGGTCTTTTGTAAGATGTACAGTATTAACGAGAAACTTTTGCATGTAAGTGGTGTAAGTATAAAACGCAAGTGTGCCACCTAATGTAAGACCAACAACTGTAAGCACTGCACGGGGATGTTGTTGCATTAATATTTTTAAAGAACCGCGTTCGGCTTTTTTGGTTTCCTGTTTAAACACTTGCGATTCTGCCATGTGCCTTCGCAGGTAAAAGGCAACTAAGGCAAGCAAAGCGCCAATTACAAAAGGTATGCGCCAGCCCCAGTTTTCGAGTTGGTCTTTTGAGAGAAATACCCGCTGCAATAATACCTGAATACCTAAAGCAATTAATTGCCCGCCAATAAGCGTTACATATTGAAAGCTTGAATAAAAGCCTCGTCGTTCAGCGGTGGCAACTTCGCTTAAATAAGTTGCCGACGTGCCATATTCTCCTCCCACGCTTAATCCCTGCAGTAATCTTGCAAATAATAACATTACAGGAGCGGCAACACCAATACTTTTATAAGATGGCGTAATGGCAATCATCAGGGAGCCTAATGACATCAGTAATACAGACAACGTCATAGCTGTTTTGCGTCCTTTTCTGTCTGCAATAGTTCCAAACAACCAGCCCCCGATGGGGCGCATAAGAAAGCCAACAGCAAAAATGGCCGCAGTATTTAAAAGCTGAACAGTTGTATTGCCCTTGGGGAAAAACACAGGGGCAAAGTACAGAGCAAATGCTGAATATGCATACCAGTCGTACCACTCAACGAGGTTGCCTATTGAACCGCTAAAGACAGCTTTAAGTGGTTGTTTCAAAAGAAAAGAAGATAAAATGAAAAATGAAAAAATGAAAAAGGCAAAGTAAATAAAATATATTTTTGAATTTTTCAATTTGCATTAAAAATATACTTGATGATAAAAGGCCGGTTCATTTTTACAGCTTTAATAGTGTTGTTCTCATTAATAATACATGCACAGCAAGCTGCTCCTTCATTTATTACCGATAGTCTTGATGCATATATACAACAAGGGTTGAAGGACTGGAATATTCCGGGGCTTTCGATAGCCATAGTAAAAGACGGCAAAACGGTTGTGATGAAGGGTTATGGCGTAAAGGATGTTGAAAGCAAAGAGCCTGTAGATGAAAACACTTTGTTTATGATTGCCAGCAACAGTAAGTTATTTACAGGAACTTCTATTGCACAGCTTGATTATAATAAGAAGCTTTCGCTTGATGATAAGGTGAGTAAATACATTAATGGATATGAATTGTATGATAAAAACACTACCGAGCTTGTTACCATCCGCGACCTTTTAAGTCATCGTATTGGCACTAAAACTTTTCAGGGCGATTTTGTTTTTTGGAACAGTAACCTTAGCCGCCAAACCATTATGTACCGGATGCGCTATATGAAACCGCCTGCTATTTTCAGGCAGGATTACGGTTATTGCAACAGTTGTTTTCTTACTGCCGGAGAAGTGATACCAATAGTAAGCGGTAAGCCATGGGAAGTATATGTTTATGATAGTTTGCTCATGCCTTTAAAAATGAATAACACAAATACACTTGCCCAGGGAATGTTGCAAAGGCCGAATGTTGCTAAACCTTATACATCAGTTTTTACTGGTAAGCTAACACGCATACCTTATGATAATGTTGATAACCTTGCCCCGGCAGGAAGTATAATTAGCAATGTGAATGACATGAGCCATTGGTTATTAATGCAGCTTGACAGTGGCAGGTACGAAGGAAAAAGGATTGTTGCCTGGGAGGCCATAAAAAAAACAAGAACAATGAATATTCCTATCAGAAGCCAGCGTTCAGCTATTTATCCAATCAATTTTGCAGGTTATGGTTTAGGCGTTTTTATGGCTGATTATAACGGAAGACAAATTTATTATCATACAGGTGGTGCAGATGGCTTTGTTACAAATACCTGTTTTGTTCCCGAAGAGAAGCTTGGCATCACAATTCTGACAAACAACGATAACCAGGATTTTTTTGAAGCCTTACGTTACCAGATACTCGATGCATATTTAGGGGTGCCTTATGTAAACAGAAGCAAACAGTTACTAAGCCCTTTTATGAAGGATTTGAATGCAGCAGTAAAAAATACAGATGCTTTAAAAGCCAGGGTAAAAGGAAGCAAATATGCACTCCCAATAGAAGCTTATACAGGAACATACGTTAATGAATTATACGGCCCTGTTTCAATTGATAAAGACAAGGATGGTAAAGGTTTGGTTATAGATTTTAAAGGGCACAATAATTTAAAGGCAACACTAAAATATATGGATAAGGGAGAGTGGCTGCTTACTTATAATCATTTAGGTTATGGTATTTTTCCTGTAAAGTTTAAAACTGCAGGCAATAAAGTGATTTCGGTTGAAACAAGGGTAAATGACTTTATTGATTACGATCCATACAACTTTATAAAAAAATGATCAGTAAAAAACATAAGTCATATTTGCTTGTGCACAAAAACATCATAATTTGTAAATAATGCTTTAATTTGAGAGTAAACCAACCACTATGAAACCTTTACTTTTCTTTGCTTTTTTATTGCTTACACAAATTGCTTATGCTTTTCAAAATTCCGGTATCTCTACACCTCCCGAAGAAACAAGGCCAGCCAGCAATTGGTGGTGGCTTATTGGTGTTGTTTTGGCAATTGCATTAGGAATGCTGTTATATTTTTTAATTAAGAAAGACCCAAAAAAGGATGCAACAGATTAATAAAAACCAATTGCAGCTTTAAAATATAAGTAGTTGCTAATTCCATTTTGAAGCAATGGTACAAATTTCTAAACAATATACATACATAATAGTATAATAAAAAGTAGCTTTAATAAATGCGGTTTAAAAAGCCTTCATTTGTATAAAAACATAATTCATGCATACTAAACAATATCCTTTTTACATAAAAAGTACAGTAATAATATTAGGCCTTGTACTGCTTGTACATATACTGCTTGGTCTTAGAGATATTCTTGTACCGATGGCCTTCGCGCTTATCTTTTCCATTCTGTTAAACCCTCTTGTTAACTGGTTTCGCAGTAAAAAAATCAACAAGGTTTTGTCCATTATTTTTGCAATGCTTATTGCACTTACAGTGGTAGGAGGTGTATTTTATTTTCTATCTTCTCAAATAGTGGGGCTTGGCCAAAACCTGCCTTTACTAAAACAAAAGTTTAGCGAAGTGCTGCACCAACTGCAGGGCTGGCTGCAGCATGCCTTTGGTCTTACTATAAATAAGCAGGTGGAGTTACTTAACCAGGCAGTTAATAATAGTAAAGCTATGGTAGGCCAAACATTAGGAACTGCACTGGGAACTATTGGTGTTATGTTTCTTTTGCCTGTATATATCTTTTTACTGCTGTTTTATAAAACGCTGATATTAAATTTTCTTTACGAAGTTTTTGCTGAAGAAAATTCAAAACAGGTAGCAGAAATACTTTCGCAAACAAAAACAGCTATACAAAGTTATATGATTGGGCTGCTGCTCGAAGCATTGGTGGTTGCAACGCTTAACTCCATTGCTTTACTTATTTTAGGTGTTAAATATGCAGTTTTATTAGGCGTTATCGGGGCCATCTTAAATATGCTCCCTTATATAGGCGGTATTATAGCTATTGCTTTGCCTGTGCTTATGGCAACTGTTACCAAAGACGGTTTTTCTACCCAAATCGGAATACTTATAGCTTATGCAATTATCCAGTTTATTGATAATAATATCCTCGTCCCCCGTATCGTATCTTCTAAAGTACAGATCAATGCATTATTCTCCATTTTGGTTGTATTGCTGGGTGCAGCATTATGGGGCGTGCCGGGAATGTTTCTGTCAATACCTATAGTTGCTATATTAAAAATAATCTTTGATAGAATTACCTATTTAAAACCCTGGGGCAGGTTGATAGGTGATGATATACCTACCCGGCATTTAGGCCAGAGATTTGCCAAACGTCATAAGAAAAAGATACTTGATGAAAAAGTTGTAGGCGAAATAAAAGATAATTAAATTAAAAACACGCTTATAAACTACGTCTGTCACTTTTTAAATTAATCTTATTTAAAACGAATAAAGAGATTGTGAGCCAAATAATGCATAAGCAAAATGCAGCAATCGCGTCGGTAGCAAAATGCACATGCAGGTAAACCCTGCTAAAAGCTATTGAACAGGCAGACAAAAAAAAGAATATTGATGCAATCCATTTGGCAAGGCTGCTTATTTCTGTTTGCCATATAATGTAAATAAGCAGCCCAAAAAACGTAAAAGCAGAAAAGGAGTGGCCACTTGGAAAACTAAAGCCAGTTACATTTTTAATTATAGGATCTAAAGGACGATGACGTTTAAAAATAGATTTAATCGCGAACAAAATACCTGCACTTGTTAATCCAATAGAAGAAACATTTAATGATAACCTTGTGTTCTTTTTAAAAAAAAGGTAATAAGCAGTTAGCACAATATAAGCAGGCAAAAGAAAGTAAGACGAGCCAAAGAATGTAATGGCAGTCATTAAACGGGTAACGGTGGGGAAGGTAAGCGGAGAAATCTTTTTAAAAACAAATGTGTCAAACCGGTTTTCATTCTCCAATACGGCTTCGTCGGTAATTATATAAAAAGCACCTAAAGCAAGCAGAAATAAAAGGATTACTACTATCAATCTCAGCGATATACCTTTTATTTTTTTTGTTACCTGTGTAGATGTTGTTTGCACTTACAATGAATTTTGAAGATGATAGTAATTCAAATAAAATCAAGCCATGCATGTAGAGACAAAGCCTTATTAAAAGTACATTACTTACCTCAGTGCTAATATAGAAGTTATCCTTATTGTAACTATATAATACTCTTCAAGGCTCTTGCAAGTTTAATAATTGATTATTATTTTGGCAGAGAAACTCAAATTTTAAGTTATGAGAAAACCTGTTAAAGTTTTATAGTAATCTAAGTGACAAAGAAGCAAAAGCTATTTATGCGTATCTTAAAACTGCATCTAAAATAAATAACAAGGTTGAGCGGAAACTGTATGAGTGAGGAGGAGATGCTTTAAAGTCCGTAGTCGATAGCCGATAGTCCATACTCCATAATTGATAGCCAACAGCCATAGTTCATATTTCATTATTCGTTGTCTATTGTTCTTTATTCATTAACTGACCACTCACTACTCACCTAATAACGCAATAACTAATGACTGATAACTCATCTTCCCATCCATCCCCCATCAACGGTAATGATGGTACCATTAATATAATCCGATGCAGGCGAAGCAAGAAAAACAGTTGTACCAGCAATATCTTCAGGAGTTCCCCATCGTGCTGCAGGAATGCGGGCAAGAATCGCGGTACTTCTGTTTTCATCGGCTCTTAGCTGAGCAGTATTATCTGTAGATATATATCCTGGAGCCACACCATTTACATTTACACCATGTGCTGCCCATTCATTGGCAAAGGCTTTTAATAAAGATGAAATAGCTCCCTTGCTTGCTGCATAACCCGGCACTAAAATCCCTCCCTGAAAACTTAGTAAAGAAGCTGTAAAAATGATCTTCCCTTTTTTCTGCTCTACCATTCTTTTACCAAATTCGCGGGTAATGATGAATTGTGCATTCAGATTTATATTTATGATAGTATCCCAATATTCATCAGGATGTTCTGCAACCGGTTTACGTAAAATATGTCCCGCATTGTTTACAAGAATATCAATTTTAGGGTGATCGCTTTTAACTTCGTTTATAAAGGCATATAAATTGTCCCTGTTCGAAAAATCGCATTTGTAAGGGTAAAATTTTCTGCCTGCTTCAGTAACTGCTTTTTCAATATCACTGCCGGATGAAGGCATGGAGTTACTTACACCAATAATATCGGCACCTGCCTCAGCTAAGGCAACTGCCATTGCCATCCCAATACCACGACTGCAACCCGTTACTAAAGCAAGTAAATTATCTACTCTAAAGTTTATCATAGTTAATTTGGGTTAAATGCGTTGTCTTATCAGCAAATTTTGTGATAAGAATAAAAAAAGTTTTAGCAAATCTAAGATTAGTGCCGGAATTCTACCTTTTTAGTCTTTATGTGTGTTGGTAGTTTTATTTAAGCTTTTTGTTGATTTTATAATAACAGCTTGTACTTTTAAGCAGCTTATTATTGTTCGCCAATTACTTTTAAAATTCTTTCTAAAGCCTCCTTTACATGCACCGTTATCAGTTCAAAAAAACGTTGTTTATCGTTGTTTCCAGGTCGAAATCCTTGCAAACTCAATACTGACAACACTTTCAAAGAGCTTCTATCTATAACATCAAAACGCTAATAACTTTGGTTATAAGTTTAGGTATTCGTAAAAACATCTATTATCCCCATCACTTCAACTCCATCTGCGGCTGAACAGGGATTAGAACTCTCGTCTAAAAAATATTCAACCACCTTATTGATCATGGGTTGCTGTACATGTTCAAGCTTATCAAAATGTATGGTTTCTGTTTTGCCATTTCTGGTAACGGTAATCGTATAGTCTCCAAACACACTGAAGCTTATTTTACCTCCCGTTCCTATAATTTCACAAAGGTCTTTTTGTTCTCCGGCGCTAACTGTAAAACACCACAATCCCTGAAAAACAACTCCATTATTGAATAGTATGTTTCCGCTTACAATATCGTCTGCTGCATATAACCCGCACTGGTTTACTGCGACGCCTGATGCTTTGTTGATACCTCCAAAGTAATACAGCATCAGGTCTAACTGGTGCGGAGCCAGGTCGTGAAAAAGGCCGCCACCTGCAATAGCAGGATTAACCCGCCACTTTGTTTTTGGCTGTTCAAGCTCAGCAGCAGTCACTGCACTTTTTAAAAACTGCAGGTTAATAAATCGTAAATCACCAATTGCTTTGGTTTGTAACTGCTCTTTAATTTTTTTAAACATGGGCTGTTCACGACGATAATGTGCTACAGACAATTTTATATTACTTTCTGCAGCCGCTTTCAACATTCTTTTGGCAGCGGCCTTATTTACTGCCATAGGTTTTTCAACATATACCGGCTTGCCTGCCTGCAAAGCCGCAATGGTATATTCTTCGTGCGAAAGGGGCGGAGTGGCAACATATATGGCATTAACTTCAGGGTCGTTAATTAGTTGCTGTGCATCGTTATACCATTTTGAAACATGATGGCGCTGCGCATAATCTTTTGCTTTTGCTTCATCTCTTCGCATTACAGCAACCAGCTTCGAATGATTAACTTTATTAAAGGCAGGGCCACTCTTTACTTCGGTTACATCGCCGCAACCAATAATGCCCCAGTTAATAGTTTTCATTTTTATAGCATTAACGCTACAAAGTATGTTTGTAATTGTGTTTAAACAAATTTTGGCGCTGTAACTTTTGGTAATGCTTTAGGAGAAGTAATAGAAGAGTACAGGCGCAACGCTTCAGGTGAAGATGGAAGCAGATAAAAAACCTTTTATTTTAAATCCTGATAGGCTTGCATATTTAGCTAATGAACCTAAGGCGCTTTCTTATTTTCAAAATCTTCCTAAATCTTATGTAAAACTATTTTAGCAAATGGATAGATAACACAAAAACAGAAGCAACAAAAGCAAAGAGGATTGCACTTACTGTAACCGCGTGTGCCTGGCTAATGCATTTTGGTGAAAGGCGCTTCGCGAACAGAAAGGAAATGTTTAGGATCAAGGCTGATTGAGTAAGCATTATGAAAAGATTAATCTTCCTGAACTTAACTTTGCGGCTATGCGCAAATTAAGCATGGATGAGTTGGGGCGAAAGTCGGTAGATGAATTTAAGCAGGCTGAAAAAACTCCGGTAATAGTTATATTGGATAATATAAGAAGCATGCATAATGTTGGGAGTGTTTTTCGTACATCGGATGCTTTTTTGCTGGAAGCTATCTTCTTATGCGGTTATACACCCCAGCCGCCTCACCGCGATATTAATAAGACTGCCCTTGGCGCTACCGAAACGGTTGACTGGATGTATTTTGCAAATACTGCAGAAGCTGTTCAGCAATTGAAAGATAAAGGCTTTAAAGTATTTGGCATAGAGCAAACAAAAGAAAGTATTTCCCTGGAAAAATTTGCAACACCAGCGAATAAAAAGCTTGCAGTTGTATTTGGAAACGAAGTGGAAGGAGTTGATGCAGATGTTCTACAACTCTGCGACGGAAGTATAGAAATTCCGCAACTTGGTACAAAACATTCTTTGAATATTGCAGTAGCTGCAGGCATAGTATTGTGGAAATTGTTTGAACAGCGATTGAAAGGATTATAAGGATTGTCTGAACCGGAATTTATAGGATTTTTAGGATTATTGGTAAATCAATGGGTGGTTGGATATTTAACAGACCTTCGTTATATTAATTTTAGAAAAGTAAACCAAGTAGAACATAGAACAAGTAACATAGAATGAGTACAGTAAAAAAATATTTTAGTCTTGTAAAATTTGCCCATACCATTTTTGCAATGCCATTTGCAATGATTGGGTTTTTTTTAGGTGTATTACAAACGAGTTTATTTGGTAATTATAAAGTTTCTACAAATCCGCATGTTCCATATTCAAGTGAAGTTATAAACCTTTCTGCTGCTGACTTTTCTAAAAAATTTATTTTAGTTATTCTTTGCATGGTCACTGCACGAAGTGCTGCCATGTCTTTTAACCGATGGCTCGATAAAAGCTTTGATGCTAAAAACCCACGCACAGCCATTCGTGAAATTCCGGCTGGTATCATTTCAGCTAACAGCGCTTTGATCTTTGTAATTGTTAATTGCATCGCCTTTGTTATTTGCACATGGTTCATAAACAGGCTTTGTTTTTACTTAAGTCCTGTAGCTTTGTTTGTTATCTTATTTTACAGTTATACAAAAAGATTTACAGCTTTATGTCACCTTGTGTTAGGTTTGGGATTAGCGCTGGCGCCCATAGGCGCTTACCTTGCAGTAACCGGACAGTTTGCTGTATTACCTGTATTATTTTCAACAGCGGTATTGTTTTGGGTAAGCGGCTTCGATATTATTTATGCATTGCAGGATGTGGAGTTTGACCAATCGCAAAACCTGTATTCAATTCCTGCAATCCTGGGGCAAACGAAAGCTTTACGGGTTTCTGAAGTATTACATATTGTTAGTGCAGCAATGGTGATTGCTGCTGGTTTTATAGGGAGCTTCGGCTTGCTTTACTGGTGTGGAACAGGTGTATTTGCGGGTATGTTGATCTACCAGCATTCTATTGTAAAACCCGGCGATCTCAGCCGGGTTAACCTTGCTTTTATGACGGCTAACGGAATAGCAAGTGTGGTATTTGCCGTGTTTGTTTTAGCAGATATGTTTTTGTTAATGCGATAACCGGTTCTTCATGCAATGAGATTGTTCTCATTTTTTTGCAGTGCTTTTATATAGCCAATAATACTTGCCAGGCAAAAGGTGTAACAACAGAAAACTTTGTACACAGCAATCCTAAAGAAAGTTTAAAAGACTTATTAAAAGTTATCACTGTCCCAACCTTTTGCAGTTGTAAATGGTTTTATTACCTGTAAACTTTATTCCCATGCTTCATAATAAAACTGTTGAAGACCTTCTTCAAATAAAAGAAATTTACTTAGAGCATGAAGTTCGTAATTACCAGCGTGGACTGGAAATACTGGCAAGATATCCCGAAGCAAATCTGATAGAAGTTCCCTCTCACTGGAAGATACCCGAACTGCACGGTAACCACGGTTCTATTGAAGACTGGACAAAGATCAAAAGAAATGTACTGGTTCTCGGCATTAAAAAGTCATTAAGCTGCAGGGAAAATACCAGGAGTTCTCATTGGGTAGCTCCTTCTCAATCCAACGGCTGCACCGTCGTGCTCATACTGTTATGTTCCGCGCCGAAAAGGTTTTGCCAACCCCATTTCTATTTTCGTAAACATTGAGCAGATTTGTAATTACCTGCGTCGTCATGCAGCCAAACAAGGGGAGCTAAAAGCACCGGATCATATTGACGATAAGTACTGGGTATATGAAATAGGAGAGAACGGGGATTGTAGCGCTGATGCTGCTATCTGCGATAATGTAAAAGATATGATAAACCTTTTTAAAGAGATACCTAATGCTAAACTCACTTTTGCTACCAAGTTTGTAAACAGGGAAATGCTTACTTACAATCCACAGTTAAAAACGTGCATTCGTTTTAGCCTGATGCCTCATAAAATGAGTAAGCTTGTTGATGTTCGTACCTCACCCATCAGCGACAGGATTGATGTTATAAACGATTTTGTTGACGCTGGCTACGAAGTGAATGTAAACTTTGCCCCGGTAATTTTTTATGAAGGTTGGATTGATGACTGGCAGATATTGTTTGACGAGATAAATGATAAGTTGAACGAAAAAAGTAAGAAGCAACTAATTACAGAAATTATTTTTCTCACACATAACCAACAGTTGCATGAAGTAAATATGGGTTGGCATCCGAAAGCAGAAGATGTATTATGGAAGCCTGAATTGCAGGAGGTTAAATACAGCCAAACCGGTGGCAGGAACGTTAGGTATAAGAGAGGACTGAAAAAGGATTTGGTAGAAATGCTTGTTGATATGGTACATGAGCAATTACCCTATTGCCCCATTAGGTATGCATTTTAAAGTGTGTTACAATAATATTTATACATTTGTTAATTACAATACGTAAAAATACTTAGGGTAGAGCCATATGCACAAACACTTTTCTAAAGTATTAATACTGATAGGAATATTCTTTTATTTGCCCTTTCAATCTATGGCATGGGGTGTATTAGGCCATAGAATAGTAGGTGAGATTGCTGACAAATATGTAAGCACAACAGCACGGGCTAAAATCAATCAAATATTAGGAACTGAATCCATAGCAATGGTTAGTAACTGGGCTGATTTCATAAAATCGGATACTTCTTTTAGATACCTCAACACGTGGCATTATATAAATCTTGATTCTGGTTTAAGCTATACCGGTATAAAGGATTATTTAAAGAACGATACTGCTGTAGATGCATACACCAAAATTAATTTTTTAGTAAAAGAATTAAAGAAAAAAAAGCTGGCTAAAGAAAAAAAACAACTCTACCTAAGGTTGCTTATACATTTTGTTGGAGACGTGCATCAGCCAATGCATGCAGGCCGAAAATCAGATTTAGGCGGTAATACTATTAAAGTTTCATGGTTTAACGAACCTTCTAATATGCACCGCGTTTGGGATGAGAATTTAATAGAGCTTCAGCAATTAAGCTATACGGAATATACAAAAGCAATTAACCATCCTAATCTAAAGCAGAAGAAAAAATGGCAATCTCAACCCATAAGCGAGTGGATTTATGAATCATACGAGATTAGCGAGCAACTGCATACTGAAATTAAACAGCCCGACCAAAGGCTTGGCTATCAATACAACTTCGATAATATTGCCACTCTTAACCAACGATTGCTTCAGGGCGGCATTCGCCTTGCTGCTTTGCTGAATGATATTTTTAAATAAATTCCAGGGAGAAGCGCTGCTCTTCAATGCACAAGTGAGATTGCTTCTCTTGAGTAAGAAAAGAGTACCCGCGGGAGATCAGGCGATTTTTTTTCAGTTGTTTTGGATGAATCAGGTTTTGGAATGTTTGCTGAAACAGGCCCTGTAATCTTTACCTATTTAAAAGAAGTGATTGTACCATCAGGATCGGTTGAGGCGCTGCCATCGGGCATTGCACTATCTATTGGTAGCATGACTGTTTGATCCGATCGGGTGTTTGCAATTGGTGGCTTGTTACTTTTGCAACCTTCGCAGGAAAGTTCTTTTTTGCAGGAGATGAAAAACATACTCCCATCAAATAAATGCACGCATAAAATTTTATCTGTTTCATAATTTATAGCTCCAGCTTCCATACACTATTACCATCGGTAACGTAAATGCTATTTCCTGCGGAAACAACGCTTGTTGCCTGTATTGCTTGAGGCAATAGTCCAATAGACCAACTGTTACTTATCGGATCATATATGTCAATGGTAAAAGTGTTATTCCCTTCCCACCACTGATAGAATCTGAAGAATATGATTATATTGCATTTTGGCTGCTATTGTTCCACCAAACGCCTGGTCTTGATAGATAAGTTATTGAACTTGCTTGCGTAAGGATGTCTTTTATTTCTACTGTACAAGATGGATTATTAAAGCCGTTAGTATATCCACCAGCGAAATAGATTTTGTTTCCTGCATTCACTCCTGCCATAAAAAACTTTGGTTCTTTTAAGTAGCTTCTTGACCAGGTGTTAGTACTGTTGTCGTAAACATCTATTCCATCAAAAGGAGTTTTCCATCTATTATCTATAGTGCCACCAGCAAAATAAATTTTATTGTTAGCAGTTACTGCTGTAGCGTAAGCTCGGGCGCCATTTAATTCAGAAGTAGTCCAGGTCTGTGTTTCCAAATGATAAATATCTATCCTTTCACTAACGTCATAATTCCAATTTTTCTCCCCGCCTGCAAAAAAGATTTTATCTCCCACTGTTGCTGCCGCAATTTTGCTGCGGGCTTCACTCAAGTGTGCTACAGACCACTTATTTGTGGAAGCATCGTAAATGTCTACGTTAGAATAATACTCGTCAAAAGCTCCATCACCCCACTCGCCGCCTGCAAAAAATATCAGATTGCCTACAGCAGCAGTTGCAATCTCATAGCGTCCTTTGCTTAGTAGCGCAGTAGACCATCTTTTACTAACAGTATCGTAAATATCAACAAATGAGGTACCCCAGCAATCCGGGCAACCGGCTGTTCTATATCCTCCAGCAAAAACATTCTTTGTTCCTGCCGAAGCCACTGCCATTTCACTTCTTGGAAGTGAAAGATTGCCGATGGGGAGCAGCTTTACATTTATTTTGGATCTATTACTGTTGTCACAACCTGCGGGATAAACAGTGATTAAAACTGTATCTATTGCATTAAATCCCTTATCGTCATAAACAATCAGCTCAAAGCTGTAGACTCCCTGGCGCAGTGTACGAACCATTGTTTTAACCGCAGAAGGAGAGTCAATCACGGTGGAAGAGAAGCCTTCAAGTTTTCTCCAGGCATACCTCGTAATTCGACCGAAACCATTTGTTGAAGCGCTTCCATCCAGCAAAGTGCTGTCTTGCGGCAGAGAAATTGTTTGATCTGACCCTGCGTTAGCAACAATGTTTTTATTTTCACCGCTATTGCTATTCAATCCAATGCAATTTTCACAATGCAGTTCTTTTTTGCAGGAGATGAAGATTACTATCCCCATTAATAAAATAAAAGCAGTCAATTTTAGTATTTGTTTCATAATTGAAAATTTTAAAACTCAAGCTTCCATACCTTATTAGACAAAACACCGTTTACAAAACCGCCAGCTACATAAATAGTATTGTTAACAGAAATGATAGAAGTGCCATACATACTTTGTGGCAATACACCTACTGACCAGCTATTGGTAGTAATATCATAGATGTCAAATTTATTTTGAACAGGAGGAGGGCCTGACCATCTTGCAGGCATATCTTCACCTGCAGTAAAAAATACAATCTTAGTATTTTTTAAAACTGCAGACGAAAAGGCATTAGGCTGAAACAAACAACTAAAGGTGGATAAGCCAGTATTCACATCGCGAATTTCTACAAGGTTGGTAAAAGCGTCATCAGGTTGTTTGTACAATCCTCCGGCCCAGTAAATTTTAGTTCCGACTGCTATACCTGCCATAAAACCTCTGGCAATGCTTAATTCAGAAAGTGACCAGGTATTTGTAGAGACATCATATATATTAATGGTTGAAGAAATAGATCCAAAGTCCCATGCAAACCAATCGCTTCCTTCACCTGCGAAGTATATTTTATCGCCAATTGATGTAGCAGTTAATCCTACAGTACCTGTAGGTGTTCTGCCAATTAAAGAAGAGACAGACCATGTATTTGTTGATGTATTATATTTATCAACCCTATTTGAATATTGAAAAAATCCATTTACCCCGCCTGCAAATAAAACTTTATTTCCCGCAGCCGCGCACACATGTTACCCCTCGCCATACTTAGTTCGGCAGTTGACCAGGAATTTGTAACTGCATCATAAATATCTACCCTCGAAGATGGATCCCGGCCAGCCCATCCGCCACCTAAAAATATTTTATTTCCAAGCACGACAGTTGTAACACCTGTACGGGGTTGACTTAATTCGGCAGTTGACCAGGAATTTGTTGATATATCAAAAATATCAATTCTTGTACTGACCTTTCCGGAGGGATACCCGGGAGCAAATAATATTTTATTTCCTGCTGAAGCAATCGCAATCAAAGTTCAAGTGATTGAGAAAGTGTTCCGATAGGTATTAATTGTGCATTTACCTGGGGCCTGATGTTACCATTACAGTCAACAGCAACCACTGCTGCATTAACAGTTACCTGCATAGTATCTTTTGAAAAAAGTGCACCTGCATCGGTAACTTTTAATTCAAAAAGATAAACTCCCTGAATAAGATTATTTACTTGTGTTTGTGCGGCATTTGCATTTGCAATTGTAAATCCTGATGGTCCTGAAATATTTGTCCAGAGATAATTAGTAATATTTTTATCGGGATCAGTAGAGGCGCTGCCATCCAAATTAACATTATTCTGTAAAGTAGATGTAATTGTTTGGTCAGGGCCTGCATTGGCAACAGGTGGTTTATTGCCAGATGGAGAAGGTGTTATTGCCTGAACTGCTTCTTTTTTGCAGGAAATAAAATTTAGCATTCCCGAAAGAAAAATACAAGCAGAAATTTTTAGTATTGATTTCATAATTATATTTTTAAAATTGATCTCATAATTAAGTTTTAGAACTCCAACTTATAAACCTTGCTGCCATGCGCTACATAAACAGTATTGTTGACAGAAATAAAAGAAGCACTTTCACTAATTGTTTGTGGCAGTACACCAATTGACCATGTATTGGTTGCTATATCGTAAACATCGAATTTGTTAGGGTTCTCCCATGTTCTTAAGAATAGTATTTTGTTGTCTTTTAAAACCGGTTGACCTGCTCCGGGTTTGAATAAATGTTCCATTGAACTGTTCCATGTATTTACATTCTTAATTTCCACAGTACAGCCGCTGGACCAGTAAATTTTGTCAGCTACTGTAATGCCTCCGATAAATCCCATCGGAATGCTTAAAGAAGATGTTGACCATGAATTGGTAGCGTTGTCATAGATGTCTATTTTATTTGAGGGACTTCTGTACCATCTATCTTCATTATGACCGCCTGCGAAATATATTTTTTGGTTTACGGTAACTGCGGAAATATAACTTCTTGCTTCGCTTAATTGAGAAGTAGACCAGGCATTTGTCTCAGTGTTATAAATATCTACTCTGTTGGATGTGTTATAATCCCAGTCTTTTTCACCTCCGGCAAAGAAAACTTTATTGCCAACTGTTGCGGCGGCTATATTACTACGTGGCTCACTCAAACCAGCAACACTCCAGGTGTTTGTGGAGACATCATAAATATCAACGGTAGAAAAAAGTTGATCAAATGCACCATCTCCTGCTTCGCCACCTGCAAAAAATATCTTATTCCCAGATGCAATGGCAGATATTCCAAAACGGCCTTTACTTAATTCCGCTGTTGACCACGTTTGAGTAATTATATCATAAATATCCACCCGAGATGAACCCCAGCATTCAGGGCAATCTGATCCTCCACTTCCCCCGGCAAATACTATTTTATTTCCGGCTGATGCCACAGCCCTTCCACTCTTAGCAGTTGAAAGTGTTCCAATAGGTATAAGTTGTGCATTAATTTGTGGTCTGATGCTGTTATCACAAGCTGCATCAACAATAATTTGAACTGTATCTTTTGCACTGGCTCCTTTATCATCAGTTACTTTTAATTCTATTTGGTAAGTACCTGCTATAAGATTTTTCACCACAGTTTTTACTGCCGATGCATTTACAATATTAAAAGAAGAAGGGCCTGCAATTTTTGTCCAACTGTAAGCCGTTATTGTGCCATCCGGATCGGAAGATGCGCTGCCATCAAGTAATACACTGTCTTTTGGAAGAGTAGTTATTTGATCGCTTCCCGCATTTGCAATGGGTGATTTTTTGTTACCTGCACAACCGTCGCACGATACATCTTTTTTACAGGAAAAATTTATTAGCGCAGGTAATAAAAATAAAACGACATAAAAAAGTTGCTTTCTCATAAAAAAAATTTAATTGATGAATAATTTTGGTTTTTACTGACAGGTTCTTTAGTCTCCCAAATCATTTATGTCATTTCTTAAACCTTAAAGTGCTAATTATGTTCTCTGCTATTTTAGCGCCCTGCTTACTGCTTTCTGTACAGGTATATGAAAAGTGAATTCCACCATACACTCTTGAATTGCCAATATCTTCCACCATTTCCATAAATGAATTATAAGGTCGAGGCGTCATGCCAAGGTTGTCGTAAGTGTGTAGTGTGAACTTATAATTAGGTCCATATAAGCTGGTAAGTACTGCTGCAAGAGCTCCCCCGGTCTGTGAGTGGCCCGAAGGAAATTCAGGATGGGGTGGAGTTGGCAGCACCGGGCTCCAGGTGGCATGACCCATCACATTCCTTATATAACGGATAGGCCTGTCAACGATCAACTCATATTTCTTCTTCCAGCATCCAATTTGCGATTCGGCAAGTGCCATGCCGGTTTTGGCGTGGGCAATTGCGTAAAAATCCAGTTGCGGATTTTCATTATGCATTACCTGGCTGAATATGGAAATATAATGAGTGCCGGCCTGGAAGCCCGGGTTATCATTGAAATACAAAGCCGTAGCTTTTTGTTGCGGTGTAAGTGTTTGAGAAATATCATATACTTCCTTTACCATAGCATAGTAGGGCGAGTTGGGGTCAGTGGAATATGGCGGCGGTGGAGGCGATGAGGTTTCTATTAAGCTGCCCTGTACAAATAACCGGTTATTTCCCCAGTAAGGAGCAGATACTGCCGTAGGATTAGGCGCTGTTGGTGTCCATGCTCCGATGGTAGTTGAAATAGGGAAGTCTGGATATGTATCTAATGATCCGTCGGTCTTAGACCAGTTAAATATTTTTTCAGCAACTGCTTTTCCAAAGTTTGCAGACCGTTCAAAAGTTTCTGCATCTGTTTGCGTTTTATATTCGGCAGTTAATGCATTTTCTAAAGAATCTATGGCTGCTTTGTTTGGTTCCGAAGTATTGGTATAAAAATTCTTATTCAGGAAGGCCAATGCGGCATTAGCACATGCAGGCCAATGGTAGGCTTTGCCGGGCTCAGTTAAAGGCATTGCCGGCATATCAGTTAGCTGGCCATAGAGTGATTGATAGGCAGGCATGCCGGGTACAACTGCTTCATACAACGCAATTCCGCAATAAGCAAAATACCTGTTGCCATTTAAGCCAAATGGGTTGGGTCCCGTTGGAAGCCGTAGGATTCTTAATTGCAGATCCTGCCATTTCTGTGCTACCTCTGAAGAAAATGTTTTTGTTTGTTCCACCTGAAACGCAGTAGGTTCCGTACCTGTTTTACGACAGGAATAAATAAGGACCGTAAGAAGCATTAAGCTTAACGAGAATTTCGTTTTCATAAATAAAGTTTTTAGGATGAATATTTTTTGAGAAGTGTGAAATTGAATACGCTGCTAAAGTAGAAACTGGTTCCGCCTTTTTTTTTGCAAATAGCCCAGCGTACAAATTCTTAGAAATAAAGCGGAAAAAGACCTTTGAATACCATTTATCTGTCATTGCGGTTGTTCATCGCAAAAACATGTTGTTCGTCTAATTCTCGTTCCTCATTACACTGTAAACCGATTTAAAATTCTTAATTTGTATTGCTAATAATTAATGTAATGAAGAGCTTTAAACCAAACGCCTTTGTATTTTCTTCAAAATATCGTGTGTGGCGCCACTTAGCTTTTTGGTCGTTGCAAATCTTGATGATATCACTTGCCTGGATGGGGGCTAGAAGTTTTGGCTCAATCTTATTAGTTCAGGCTGTGTGGGTTCCGGTAAGCATCATCTACTGTTACCCGTTCATGTACTGGGTACTTCCTAAATTTTTACTAAAAGGCCGGTATGTGCAGTTTGGTGTAATAGTTCTGCTTTGGTTAGTAGCGGGTTGGTACGTTAATTATTATTTTCGACTTTACATTTTTATTCCTCTTCACGAGGCGATGGGATATAATTTGATCAGTCGCAACCCCGGGGCGCAGGGAACTTTGTTTAGCTTAATTGCAACATGGTGCTTTTTAAGCACGATTGTTCTATTTAAACATTGGTTTAAGAAACAGCAGGAATGGGTACAGGCGGAAAAAGAAAAAATAACAGCAGAACTTCAACTTCTGAAAGCCCAGGTGCACCCTCATTTTTTATTCAACACCTTAAATAATATTTATTCCTTTTCACTTACAAACTCACCAAAAACTCCTGAGCTAATTCTTAAGCTTTCTTCCCTGTTAAGCTATATGCTGTATGATTGTAAAGCGGACGAGGTGTCGCTTGAAAAAGAAGTAGAAGTAATGAAAGATTATGTTGACCTTGAAAGAGAGCGGTATGGCAATAAGATAGAGATATCGTGGAATATTGAAGGTGATATAAAAGATAAATACATAGTCCCACTTTTATTATTGCCCTTTCTTGAAAATGCATTTAAACATGGCACATCCGAACAATTGGAAAAACCGTGGCTAAGTTTTGACCTTGTTATAAAGCAAAATATGATGAAATGCAAGGTCGTGAATAGCAAAAACGAATTTGTAGCCGTTAGTAAAAATGGTATTGGTGTTGAGAATGTAAAAAAGCGGCTCGCTTTTTTATACCCTGAAAAACATGAACTCAAGATAAATAATGAAGGAGATTTTTTTGTAGTTTCCTTATTGATTAACTTGATGACCAAAAAGGTTGAGCAACCTATTTCATTTGTTTCAAAATCTGTTTTTGGAAAAGCTGCTGTATGAAAATTCGCTGTCTGCTGGGCGATGATGAGCCTCCTGCCTTAAAGGTGTTAGAGTCTCATATTTCTCAAATTAACGGTTTTGAAATAATAGCTCAGTGCAAGAATGCATTAGAAGCATGGGATGTTTTAACTCATAAGACAATTGATCTTATGTTTCTTGATATTAAGATGCCGAAATTATTAGGTATTGACTTTTTAAAAAACCTTTCTCATCCGCCCAAAGTAATTTTTGTTACCGCATATCGGGATTATGCAGTAGATGGATATGATCTTGATGCTGTAGATTTCCTGGTGAAACCGGTTTCGTTTGAACGGCTTTTGAAAGCCATTACAAAAGTAAAACGCATGATGGGGCAGGAAACAATGCCTCCCGTGGATGATCACAAATCAAACACTGAAGCTTTTGTTTACCTGAAAGTAGATAAGAACATGCAGAAGGTTTACATAGATGACATCCTGTATATTGAAAGCTGGAAAGATTACATAAAAGTCTTTCTCTCAACAGGCAAAAATGTTTTGGTAAAACATTCGATGAGCGCTATGGAAAACCTTTTGTCGGATCACAAGTTTTTAAGAGTTCATAGATCGTATATGGTATCCGTGGAAAAGATCACGGGCTTTAATAATCTGTTTGTGCAATTGCACTCAAATGAAATTCCTATAGGCAGGTTATATAAGCAGGCTGTAATGGATGTAATTAATGCACGTTAATTCTACTCCCTCGTCATTGGCAGGCACGAAGCAATTCCCTGCACAAATAGGTTGATGAACCTCGTCATTGTAAGGCACGAAGCAATCCCCGAAACTATTAGCAAGCAATCAAATAGTCAAGGGATTGCTTCACCGTCCTCCTGCAATATTTATTTAGAACATAACACTTTGGCGTATTTTATTTTGTTGCTAACAATTATCTATTTAACTGTTTTAATTCAAGCGGATTGCTTCGTGCCTCACAATGACAGGTACTTCAATTAAAATTAATTCTAAACCCAACCTGGCTAATCCACCTGGCACTGTTGCCGGGGATAGTGCTGTTTTCAACAGAGTACACTTGGGCAGTCGGGGCGCTGAATTGATATTGAGGGGTAAATGTTGCAGTATTTGCATAACCTGCAAATTGTATCAACGAAAATTTATTGTCTGGCAAAGAATAGACTCTTCCCCAGTTTTTATTAAGCATATCGGTAAAATTGAAAACATAAAATAGCACGCTAAACTTAGTCTCCTTGTATTTGATAGCCGCAGCTATAACGTTTATATTCCGGTTAGATTCTTTGCTGCATCCATTCCTGCTTCAAAATCATAAACCGTTATTTTACCATTTATGCCGATAGTAAATGCATCTGCATTTCCAATAAAGTTATCTGCCATCGGCACTCCGCCAGCCTGAAGCCTCACCCCTCCTCCGCTATGGTCATTTAGTATACGGGCATTTGGATGTGTTTTGACATAGGAAGCAATTGTGTATACAACAGCTCCTGAGTCAGGGGTTTGCGTGGGGCCTGTAAACCATCCACCATTTAAAGCATCCCAGGTTTGCCAAACCTTCTTCCTGACAGGACCTTGAGGAGCTATTCCCGTTCCCTTGAGATACTTTTCGCTTTGAAATTTTAAAATGAAAACCATATGATTATCCTCAATACCATCCCCGTCACCATCTACCTGCAAAACAATAAAAGGTGCATCAAGTTTAGAATCGGCTTTCTGGATATATGTAGAATAGCTTAAGTGAGTAATGCTTGACAATAACACACCCGAATAACGAGTATTTCTCATTCTTACAAAACGACGGTGGCCATTTACAGGCGCACTAAACTCGAGGCTGCCGTTATGGAAGGGAGCATTTGATGGGCCGTTTGTAAAGGTGATTTTACCCAAATGTTGTTCCTCCTTCTCCCATCCATGCCGGTTGGTCTCGGTTACAGTAATTATCGATTGAGAATAACCTGCTGTTATATACCATACAGCCGATAGGAAAAGTATTTGTTTTAAAACGCAACTCTTTTTCGTCATCATACAAATGAAGTTTTTAAAATGAAGTATAAAAAATTAGCAGCAATAACAAGGTAGCACCTTAGACAGCGAACAAAGCTTTTAGTCGCTAAGCGGAGTTATTTTCAGAAATAAAGCAGCTAATACCATCAAACGGTTTTTATAGAGAAATTATGCTGTTTATCGCCGAAAGTAGCAGTTCGTCTATTTTCCATTTACTGCTATTTGAAGTGCCGTTTCAATATGCTTATTTTGTATTACCAGGCATTGCAAAGTATTTCTTACAACCGGTAAAAACTTTCTTGTTAAGCAGTCAATAAGTGCGATGGAAAATTTGCTATCGGATCACAAGTTTTTACGGGTTCATCGAAGCTTTATGGTTTCGGTGGATAAGATCAATGGTTACAATGCCCTTTCTATACAAGTTAATTCCACAGAGATTCCTATCGTTAGATTAGATAAGCAAGCCGTTATGGAAATACTGCAATCTGAGTAATAATTTTTAAAAAATACATTGTATGAAAAAGATCACAGCCACCTGTGGCGCCCGCTTGTTCGGCAAGGTGAGTAAAGAAGTTAAGCCCGGCAAAGCATGCTTGCGTACTACAAGAATTTTTAAGAGTACAGTCCTGCTCACTTTTGCCTTTGTGTTGTTATCAACTTTCGCTTTTGCACAAAAAGTAACAATCAGTGGAACTGTGAGAGCTGCTGAAGGACCGTTGCCGGCAGCAACGGTTGCCGCAGGAAAAGCAACTGTAGTTACTGATAATAACGGCCGGTTTTCCATTCCGCTTAACCCCGGCAATCATACGTTGGCTATAACACGCGTCGGCTATAAAAAGGTATTGCACGAAGTGAACATAACAAACGATAATGCAAGCACTATCGATATCCGCCTTGAACCTTCCGGAAATTTAGATGAAGTAACAGTGCTTGGCTCCCGTTCGCTTGTGCAGCGAAGCAACCTTAATACAGCCGTACCGGTAGATGTTTTTTCGGCTCAGCAGTTAGTGCAGACGGCGCAGGCAAGTCTCAGCACAATGCTTAACTTTTCAGCTCCGTCTTTTAATGCATCAAGGCCGTCTTCTAACGAAACGGTTACATTACGTGGTCTTAACCCCGACCAATTGCTGATTCTGGTTAACGGCACCCGCCGCCATAGTATGGCATATATTACTGCCGCTGGTGCCAGGGGAATATTAGGTCCGGGCACTGTAGCAAACGACATCAATTCCATCCCCTTTACTGCTGTAGAGAAAATTGAAATATTGCGGGATGGTGCTGCAGCACAATATGGTTCTGATGCTATTGCAGGCGTTATCAATATCCAATTGAAAAAGTCAACCGGTAAAACCTCTGTTCAACTGCAAACCGGACAATATTATAAAGGCGATGGAGAAAACTTAACGTTTGGCATAAACCGCGGCTTTTCGCTGCATGACAAAGGTTTCATTAATGTCTCCGCCGACCTTCATTTAAATAACTCTACTTACAGGGGAGGCCCACACACAGGCACAGTATATAAAAACATTCCTGCAACCGCAACACCTGCTACAGCGCAGAAATTAAGAGCAGAGGATGATTCATTAGTAAGAGTAAATAATTTCGACCGTAATCAGGTCAGCAATGCCGGCTCGTCAAACACAAACCGGGCTGGAATATTATTAAACGGAGGTTATACCGGGAAGAAGGTAGAAATGTTCTGGACGGCCATGGCAAATACCAGAACGTCAAACGCGCCTGGTTTTACTTTTCCAAAAAACACTAATCAAATAAATCCGGAGCTTTTCCCTAACGGGTTTCGTTCCAACGGCCACCATCGCACTACTGACCTTTCAGGCATTGCCGGTGTAAAGGGTGAAACAACTAATGGGTGGCGCTGGGAATACACCAGCGCTTATGGATACAATCATGATCGCTGGGGCATAGATAACACGAACAATGCGTCTCAGTTCTACACCTTAGGTAAGGGAGCACCCACTTCTTTTCATACAGCTACACTTGTTTATGGCCAACTTACTAATAACCTTCAGTTTTCAAAAAGCCTTTCTTCCAATCCCGAAGGATCATCTAATATAAGTATGGGCGCAGAATGGAGACTGGAGAATTATCAAACAAAAGCAGGGGAAGAAGGTGCGTGGAAGAATTATGACTCAACCGGAAAAAAACAGGGTGGTTCAGGAGGATTGGTGGTTTCTCCGGACAATGCTGTAAACAAAAGCCGCAATGTAGGAGCTGCGTATGTTGATTTTGAAACCGAGGTGGCACGCCGTGTATTGGTTGATATCGCTGCCCGCTTCGAGCATTACAGTGATTTCGGCGGAAACCTTGCCGGTAAAATTGCTGCACGTTACAAGTTGTCTGATAAAGTTTCGATAAGAGGCTCTTTAAATAATGGCTTCCGTGCACCAAGCCTGCAACAGCGTTATTGGAGTGCTACAACCAACGGTCTTATAGTTCGTGGCGCTGTTATTACTCCTTCAGTAAGCGGCACTTTTCGTAACGACAGCCCGGTTGCGCAGGCTTTCGGCATCCCTTCGCTGGAGGCCGAAAGAAGTGTGAATGTAAGTGGAGGCATTACTGCAGCACTTAGCAATAATATTCGTATGACGGTTGATGCTTATTTCATAGAGATTAAAAACAGGATTGTAGTAGGCGGAAGATTTGATACAACCAACAGTGAAGTAAAAGAAATATTGCGTCCCTTTCCATTTGTTACCAGTGCACAGTTTTATGTGAATGCAATTAATACAAGAACAAAAGGAATCGATATTATACTTAACGGAAACTGGAAAATAAAAAAGGCAAATCTGCTTGCTTCACTTGCCGGCTACTTTACACAAACAAGGCTGTTTGGAGACATAAAAACGGCAGGCAAACTCTCAGCTACAGAAGCAAACACAAATATACTTTTCGACAGGCAACAAAGAGGAAAGCTCGAACTAGGGCAGCCTGACAGCAAGATCATCTTCTTGTTGAATCATAAGACAAGCAAGTTTGGAGTATTGCTACGCAACACCCGTTTTGGTGAAACCGGAGTTCGCTTTTTTAACCCTGCTCTCAATCCGGATGAAAAATTCTCTCCTAAAATACTAACAGACCTGAGCCTTAGCTATACACCAAAATCATGGCTGACCGTTACAGCAGGCGCCAATAATATTTTTGATGTGTATCCAGATCGTTTTCAAGATGCCAGGAACACGACGGAAGGCATATTTATTTTTAGCCTTGAAGCTTCGCCATTTGGCTTCTATGGTGGATATTATTTTGTGGGTATTGGAATTCAATTACAACACCGCTAAAGGTTATTTCTGAGATGAAGATGTTTTGCTTACTTTGGTGTGCAACATGTAATCATCATTTATTGCCATAAAATTTAAAGTATGGGAAAAATCGTTTTTATTTTTTCTTATTTATTGTTTTTGCTGATTAATTCCTGTAAGGAAAAAAACAAACTACCGCTAAAAGAAACACTTGATCAGATCAGTTTGAAGCGCGGGGCTATTATTTCCTGTGGTACCACTGATAAGCAATTTGGAACAGTTGAATTTGAAACCTCTTGTAACGGAAGCGTAAGGGAAGATTTCAATCTTGCCGTGAAACTGTTACACTCATTTGAATATGACGAAGCCGAGAAAGCCTTTGCAAAGGTCATTGACGAAGAACCAGGTTGTGCCATGGCCTATTGGGGAGTAGCGATGTCTAATTTCCATGCTTTGTGGACACCTCCCAGCGAGGCTGAACTTAAAAAAGGGTCGAAGGCAATACAAATAGCACAGTCACTTGCTACATCGAAACGAGAGGCTGATTATATTAACGCCATCGCTTCTTTTTATAAGGATTGGGAAAAGGCAGATCATCACACCCGCTGCCTCAACTTTGAAAAGGCAATGGAAAAGGTCTACACAAAATATCCGGATGATAAAGAAGGCGCTGTCTTTTATGCCCTGGCACTTGATGCTGCTGCCGACCCTAATGATAAGTTGTTTGCCAAACAGAAAAAGGCGGGCTCAATCTTAAATGCTCTTTATCCAAACGAGCCTAATCATCCCGGTGTTGCACATTATCTTATTCATACCTACGATTATCCCCAGCTTGCACAACAAGGATTAGCGGCAGCAAGAAAATATGCTTCTGTTGCCCCATCGTCAGCACATGCCCTTCACATGCCTTCACATATTTTTACACGCTTAGGGCTTTGGGATGAATGTATCAATTCAAATCTTGCTTCTGTATCTTCTGCCAAATGCTACGCGGAAGCTGCAGGTATTAAAGGACACTGGGACGAAGAGCTTCATGGTCTCGACTATCTTGTGTATGCCTACCTGCAAAAGGGAGAAAACGATTCAGCAAAAAAGCAATGGGATTATTTGAAAACCATTAATGAAGTTTCTCCAGCTAATTTTAAAGTTGCTTATGCTTTTGCCGCAATTCCTTCACGTTATTTATTGGAAAACAGAATGTGGCAACAGGCTGCAAATCTTAAAGTAACCCCTGATAACTTTCCCTGGAAAAACTTTCCCTGGCAAGAGGCCATTGTTCACTTTACACGTTTGATGGGCTCTGTCCACACCAGTAATTTGAATGCGGCAACCAACGAACTAAAAGAATTAAACCGTATTCATGATACATTAACTAATCAAAAAGACACTTATAAAGCTAATCAGGTACAGATACAGATTAATACAGGTGAAGCATGGATGGCCCTGATAGAGGGAAAAAATAATGAAGCATTGACGCTTATGCAACTTGCAGTCGACATGGAGGACAAAACCGAAAAGCACACGGTAACTCCCGGCGAAGTAATTCCGGCAAGAGAATTATTAGGAGACCTGCTGCTGCAGTTGAATCAGCTGGACAAAGCTTTGGAAGCTTACGAGGCAGATTTGCTAATGCATCCCAACAGGTTCAATGCTCTCTATGGAGCAGGTATAGCAGCGGAGAAGTATGGTGACATGCAAAAAGCTAAAACCTATTTCCAGCAATTGCTAAATGTTGTAAGCAACACTAAATCAAACAGGACTGAGGTAATTAGAAGTAAATATAAACAGTTTTTAAAACTGTAGCTGCTTGTATAAAAGTATGGTGAATATGAGATGATTGAAACCTCAGCGGGGAAACAGGTTTTTAAAGAATGATTTATAAAGATCTACGAATGAGTACTTAGAAAAAAAACAGCAGTCGAAATATGTTTGACGACTATATTAACCAATTCGTTATAAGCAACTACGGGCCTAAACTTAAAAGCCACTTACAGACTTGGTTATTAGCATCCTTTCAATTATAGAATTATTCCTAAAAGTGCGTTGCCTTAATGTTGCCTTCGTCTCGCGGTTTTAATATTTGTTGAAATATGGTGACAATTTTATCAGTGTACGCGCAAATGATTTCAAAAGAAAAGTATTAAACTTCATTTTGTCCGTCTGGTCACACTTCAAGCAGAAAGTGGACGTGAAATAGTTATTGTTGACCGATTTTAATACACTTTTCACAAGCAACTACGCTAATCTTCGTATATTAACAGTCACAATTACAATTAAAGTTTTGCAATGAGAACTGCTTTAAAATCCCTCTGTACGATTGTTATAGTATCTATCAGCAGTGTATTGTTTTCTTCTTTCTATAACGATCATGTCCCAGATAAAACACGAATCAATTTTCCTTATAAGCAAGCCGGCCTTAACGAAAGGCAGGCCGCAGCCCACTTATTAAACCGGTTCACCTTGGGCACTAAAAACGGAGATGTTGATGCAGTTGTAAAACTTGGATTAGAGAAGTGGTTTCAGCAACAATTGAATGCAGGCTTACCCGATGATTCACTAACTCAACTGTTAAGTGATTTTGATGCTTTAAAGATGAGCAATGCTCAAATTGTAAACACTTACCCAAAAGGAGCGCAGGTTTTAAGGATGGCCATTAAAGATGGTATTATTAATAAGGACTCGGTTAATAAAAAAGAGGATAAGAAAGAATACAAGGATCAGTTAATGGCTTACATGCAGCAGAAAGGTATAAAGCCCCAGCAGGAACTCTATCGCCAATTAATTAGTCAGAAAATAGTGAGGGCGGCTTATACAAATAACCAGTTGCAGGAACTGCTTACCGACTTCTGGTTCAATCATTTTAATGTTTCGCTTACCAAAAATGATTGTGCCGAATTTGTATTGAGCTATGAAAAAGATGTGATACGACCTAATGTTTTTGGCAAATTTGAAGATATGTTGATGGCTACCGCAAAATCGCCTGCAATGCTTATGTATCTTGATAATTTCAGCAGCGCAGGTATTAATACAAATGCTGATGTTAATAGCAAGGTGAGTAAAAAAACGATGGATCAGATGCAGCAGCAAATGACTGATTCAACTTCGGCAAAAGCAAAGCTGCTTAATAAATTAAAACAAGGTAAAAAGGCACAGGGACTAAATGAAAACTATGCCCGCGAAGTAATGGAGCTGCATACGTTAGGAGTAGATGGCGGTTATACACAACAGGATGTAACCCAAGCGGCACGTGTTTTAACCGGCTGGACTGTTTACCCTATGAGCGATTATGGTTATGGTGGCGCTATGAAGAATACGGTTTCGCGTATAGGGGAAGATAAACTGAAACAACGTGGTTATGTTCATGAAGGTGATTTTCTCTTTGCTGTAAACAGGCACGATGACAAGGAAAAAGTTGTGCTGGGTAAAAAATTTGCGGCAGGTGGCGGATATGAAGAAGGCGTTGAGCTATTAAAAATGCTTGCACATCATCCTTCTACAGCTAAATTTATTTCACGAAAAATTGCTGTACGTTTTGTAAGTGATAACCCGCCTCAAAGTCTTATTGATAAAATGGCGAAAACTTTTTTGGATAAAGATGGCAATATAAAACAGGTTTTGATAACTATGGCTTCTTCGCCCGAATTTTGGAGTAAAGAAACGCTGCGCGATAAAACAAAATCCCCTTTTGAGTTAGCCATTAGTTCTGTGCGCAGTCTCAATGCTGCTATTAACCAACCTGTACAGTTAAATAATTGGATCACTAAAATGGGTCAGAGGGTTTACTACTACCAGGCGCCTACTGGTTATCCTGATAGGGGCCAGTACTGGATCAATACCGGATCTTTGCTCAGCCGCATGAACTTTGGTTTAGCGCTTGCCTCTCAGCGTATTCCGGGCATTAAAATTAATCTGCTTGCATTAAACCAGGGTCATGAGCCTGAAAGTGCTGAAAATGCTTTGATTACTTATAGCAAACTTATCATGCCCGAACGCAATCTGGATGAAACCGTAAAGCGCCTTACCCCTTTATTAAACGATCCTGATCTTGACAAAAAAGTAGATGAAGCTGCAGGCAAAGCCGCGCCTCCCCAACAGGTAGCCATGGAAACTAATCAGGATGCAATGATGAGTGACGATATAACAGAGAAGAAATCAAAAGATAAAGTAAATAAAAAAGGTTTAGGCAGAAACAGTTATGCTTCTATGCAAAGTTCAGTTGGTAATAACTCTATGTTGTCTCAGGTAATAGGTATTATTATCGGCTCACCGGAGTTTCAGAGGAAGTAGTTGGGCAAGGAGGTAGGAGATAGAAGAGCAACATTTTACATTCAACATTTCAACCATGACATCTAGAAGAGGATTTATAAAACAAGGCGGACTGGCTCTTTTTGGAATAGGCTTAGGCGGGGTGCCTTCGTTTATTGCCCGTGCAGCTAATAGTAATAAAATATTTACTCCATATAAAAAGAAGAGGATACTTGTTTGTATTTTTCAACGCGGAGCTATGGACGGGTTAATGGCTGTAACCCCTTTTACCGACGAATATTTAAAAGCTGCCCGGCCTACCCTAATTATGTCGGCAGCAAAAGACCAAAGTAGATCTCCGCTAATTGATCTGGATGGCCGCTTTGGCCTTCACCCTGCTATGAAAGTTTTAGAACCTTTCTTCCGCGAAAAGCGGCTGGCTATTGTTCATGGCATTGGTTCGCCCAACAGTACCCGTTCGCACTTTGATGCCCAGGATTATATGGAGTCGGGCACGCCATTCAATAAAGGTACTTCCAGTGGCTGGCTTAACCGTGCAGTTGGCTTGTTGGGGCACGATGCCACCCCGTTTCGTGCAGTAAGTCTTACTTCCTCAATGCCACGTTCTTTTTATGGCGATAATCCTTCTGTTGCCATAAGTAACCTTCAGGATTTTGCTATACAAATGCGAGGCAACCCTATGGGAGCAAACATAGCTGCAAGAAGCTTTGAAGACCTTTACGATAAAACTGCTTCCGGCTTACTTAAGGAGACCGGCAAAGAAAGTTTTGATGCGGTAAAGATGATTCAAAAAACAGATGTAAAAAATTATAAGCCTGAAAATAATGCGGCTTATCCCAATACTGCTTTGGGTAATTCTTTGAAGCAAATAGCACAGCTTATTAAAATGGATGTGGGTCTTGAAGTGGCTTTTGCTGAGTCCGGTGGATGGGATACGCACTTTAACCAGGGAGCTGAACAGGGTGTATTTGCCCGTAACGTAAGCGACCTTAGCAACAGCATTACCGCCTTCTGGACAGACATGAGCGCTTTGCAGGATGATGTAACAGTTATGAGCATGACCGAGTTTGGCCGCACAGTAAGGCAAAACGGCACCGGTGGTACCGATCATGGGCGGGGTTCATGCAACTTTATTTTAGGCAACGATGTAAATGGCGGAATGGTTCACGGCATAGTTAAACCTTTAGCTGTGGAAAACCTTGAAGATGGCCGGGACCTTGCCGTAACAACCGACTTTAGAGCGGTATTTAGCGAAGTGGCGGATAAGCATTTAAAAATTAACAGCGACAACGTACTTTTCCCCGATTGGAAGGGAACGAAGATTGGGGTGATGAAAAGCTGATTCTGACGGTTTTATTTGTGCTTTGGTGTAAAAAAAGAGCCGCAATATCTGCAGCTCTTTTTTTTATACGCCTATCTTTTAAAATTAAAATTTATAAGTAATAGCCAGCCCTTTATAACCATTTCCTACTTCAGGTAATATGGTCATGTTTTCCGATCTTTTATTTTTATGCCATTGTGGTATTAAAATGCCTGCACCGGCTCCTAAGGCATATCCTAAAAGATTATCGCTTAAAAAGTGCATGCCTGCTTTATATCTTAAATAGCCAACCAGGGCAGGTGTTGCTGCAGCAACTACCCAAACTACAGGTTTCAATTTAGAATCGGGATTATAATCCTGGAAAACTTTAGCGGTAAAAAAAGTAGCAGCGGCTGTAGCTGCAGTATGCCCTGCATAAAAAGACCTTTGAGAATCATTATCCCGCCTTCTTGGGTCATCGGCAGTTGTTCCATTTACATAGGGTCCGCTTCGATATACGTACGGCCTGCTTCTGTATATTGTTCCCGCAGCCATAGTAAACCCTGCTCCTGTTACAGCCATAGTTTCTAAGTATAATGTAAGCACCCGGCCTATATCATGTCTTTCATTTTTACTTATTAATGCCATTACAACCGGCCATGCAAAAGAAAGTTTAAATGGAACATAACTGTCTTCATCGGCCTTTACCGAATAATAGCCTGCATTACCACGATCAAAAAAAGGAACCTTATCTCTGGTTTTAGCAGCTAACTGGGTATTTGTAAGCGAATCCTTTTTGCTGATAAGATAAGTTCCTAACGCTGTTAAACCTAAACCTGCAGCTATTACCGGTACATCTTTTTTAAAGGTAACGGTATAAGGCGAGGAAGTGTTGTCGGAAGCAGCATAATTGTTTGCTTTACGAGTTCTATCAGGAAACAACTCAGCAGCAGAGATTTGAACAGTAGTATCGGGCAGGGTGGTTTTTATAGTATCGGGTATAGTGTTTTTTATACTATCAGGTACACGGCTTTGTAATGTATCCTGTCCGTTTGCAATTGGGATAAAGGTAATTACTGTTAAACAGGAAGTAATTAAGTACTTCATAGGGGTCTTGTTTTATTTTGAAATTGTGGTTAAGTGCATAAAAAATTCCTCAAATATTTATTGATTTACAAACGGCATTTGCTTTAAAAAAAGTCATACGCCTTTATATAATGTTACCGCAAAATTATGCAAAAACAAAACTCAACAATTAATGTGAGGCTAATAAAAAAACCGGCTCAATTTATTTTTAGAGGGTTTTTACATTTATAAAAAAACGGAAACATCTATATTACTTTTTTCGTTCTTTAATATAACCCCTGAATGAAATTGGCTGCCTGTTATTACTGGTAACTTGTAGTGAGGCATAACCATCTTCGGAAGCTGTAAGAAATAACTGCCTGACGTCGCGTGTATCTTTTGGCGTTATTAAAATATCCCAGCCTCCTCTTTTGCGGGATTGAACTTTATAGTCAAAATTGGTTGATGTAAATTTAATGCCTCCTTCTGCAGGGTTGAGAGGTGCTGAGTAAGCGCGGCCAAAATAAGGGAGGTCAGATAATACACTATCATTTAAAACGCTTACATTGTAAGTTGAGGTCAAATAAAAACTACGCCCACCCGTAGGCAAGGCAGACTCTGCTATAAAAACAAAATCTTTTGAAGAGACAATACTTTGTACCCGCGCTGCTTTTTCTTTTTCTCGGTCTTTTTTCGAATTCTGCGCCTGTATTGTGTTTAAAGCAAGAACAGCAACAAATAAAGTAATTGGAATTTTTAAATGTAGTAATGTCATTTTAGTAATACTTTTTGTTGCAGCAAATCCAAATGTTATACCATTAAATAATACTAAATGCATCTTTAATAAACCAGTAGTTAAAACAGCATTGCTATTAAAGGAGACAAACCTTAATACCCTCCCGGATAATACTTCTTACCAAAAACAAGCACGTTAGCTCTCCCATCTAAAAGATTGCCGCCTGTAGTTCGATACTTAAATTCAACTTTATCTATTGGCCTTCCTTCGCGGGCAAGTTCTATAATCCTGCTGTTTTGGTTAGCACTGATGAGTTCATCAACGGCGGGTTGCAGTACATCGCCATTCCGGAAGTAAATTTTCAGGTAATTAAGCCTGATGTCGCGATCCTCTACTCTAAACCGTAAAGCAGTAAATTCATTTCTGCTGGTAACGTTTATGTCGTCCTTATCCCGAACAAAATTTACTTTACGTTCACCTAACAGTTCCCATCCTTCCTCAATTGCAATACTGCGGGTAGTTGTGCATGAAACTACCGTTAGTAATAAAGCGATAAGCACAAAACCTTTTATAAGTAAAAACCTTTTCATAATATCTTTTTTGTTCTTTTTTAAAAAAAATCAGGCCTTAAACAGTTTCCTCTGTTATAGCAAGTAATACACCAGACCTTGCTCTTTTGCTGCATTTAACACTAAAATCAATATTGCGAAGGCTGCTGTGTAAGCGCTTCACTAAATAATAACTTGTTTCCAAACGGATCAATTACTTCCATTGTAATTGCATTCCATTCTGCCTTTGCTAAACCGGGCTTGTTATAAGTGTAATTTTTATTAATAAGCCCGGCCTGATATTGCTGTAATCCTTCCGTACATTTTATAAATACTTTAGAACCCGGACAACAATCGCCATGATGTTCACTTAAATGTAATACAATATCTTCTTTCGAAACTTCCATGTAAACAGGAACACCGTCACGCTGATGTTTCCAGTTTATCTTAAACCCTAACCAATCAATATAAAATTCAATGGCTTTATTATAATCGAAAATGCGAAGAATGGGAATGACTGTATGCATAGCTGTTAAAGGTTTTTCAAGTAATTTAAAAAATATTTACGGTCAATCATTCTCGCTCCCAAAGTTTCAAGATGTTCGGTATATACCTGGCAATCTATCAATTCAATCCCCTCGCTTTTCAGCAAGTCTATATATTTAATAAAAGCATATTTACTTGCATTGCTTTTATGGCTAAACATACTCTCGCCAAAAAAGAAGTTTCCCATCCGTACACCATAAAGCCCGCCTGCTAATTCATTATTAAGCCAAACTTCGGCACTATGTGCAAATCCCATTTTGTGTAATTGGGTATATGCCTCTTCTACTTCATCTGTTATCCATGTACCATCCTGTGCATTTCGTTCTGTTTGTTTGCATGCTTTTATTACTTCTCCAAAAGCCTTATTGGTTGTAAAGCTGAAAGTATTTCTTTTCAATAAAACCTTCATGCTTTTGCTGATCTTTAATTCACCCGGAAACAAAACAAAGCGTGGATGAGGACTCCACCACAAAGGAATATCGCCCTGAAACCAGGGAAAAATACCTTTACGATATGCTAATAATAATCGTTCGGCTGATAAATCTCCGCCAATTGCTAACAAGCCATCTGTAAGTGCTTCTTCAACAGGTGGAAACCATAAGTTTTCGCTTAGTACATGCAAAGGCATTGAGGAAATTCAAAATTAAAAATTCGAAAGTAAAAAGGATTTTCTTTTAATTATTACTAAATAAATATTATAACGGGTAGAGAACGGAGTAAGTAAAAATAAAAATCAGGAGAAAGCAGTTAGTTAAAAGCTTCTTTAATAAATTTTGAATTTTGCATTAACTAAGCCATTACTTCTATTGTTGCACCAATTCCACGGTCTGTTATAGCATCGCATTTTGGTTTAAGCTCCTTATAGCTGCCATTTTTTACAGCATATTTTCCCTGCGTATGTATTAAGAGTGCACATTGTTCGGCCTGTTCTTCGGTGTGTCCGCATATATCTATCAGCGTTTCAATAACCCAGTCAAACGTATTTACTTCATCGTTCCATACAATAATCTGGTAAGGCTTTCCGTAAGCGGTAAGAACACCTCCATCAATCTCATCCAACGTTTCTGTTGCCGCATTCCTAAACATAGTTGCTTCTATTTTTTTTACAAAGTTATTCATTATATATATAATATTATACATGCAGTTATAAAATGTAAAACTGTTATTTTTGGCGCTTTTTAAATATGTTTTTTCTATGGGGTTGTTCAATCCGTTACGTAAAAAAATAGTGGTAAAAGAGGAAGGTGTTACGCCGGTTATTACTATAGATAGTATTCATCGGGGGCTGGATTATCTGATAGAACTGATAAAGCAAATCCGGCCTTCAAATCCACATGATTTTAAGGAAGCTGAATTAAAATTTAAAGCGCTCTTTTACCAGTTGCATAATGATAAGAAGCTTTTATTTTCTCTGCATAAAGCGCTTTTGTCGCAGTTTCAAAACAGCAATTTTGTTCCTGCTCTAACTGAAAGCGGATTGGTAAGTTCGCGCGGATTTTTGCAGGAAAGCATAACTAAACTGAAGCACAAAGTATTGCCTCCGCTTCAGGAACCCGACAATTTTTTATATGTAATTAATCATGTTTTTTATAATAGTAAAGACCATTTTTGGGTAGCAGGAATTGATAAGGAACTTTGGGTTGACCTGTTTTCCATATTAGAAATACAGGTAGATGCGAAAGATGAACAGGTTATACGGCAAATGCACGAGGCATTACACATTCTCTCGCGCAGGATAGTTAGCCTGGGCTTTGAGCCTGAAATTATAAGTCCGGTAGGTAAGATTAAATATGAGCACAATCCTTTTGTTTTATTAGATCGTAGTGTTGAACATTATTTAGGTCTTTATGAAAATAATGCTGAGAGTTTCCAACTATCACAAGCTGTAATCGGGGTGAATGAAGCAATAGAAGCCTGTACCAAAACAGTTAAACATATAAGTGAACAGCGTAAGAAAAACGGAACGAGTCTTTCTCAAACATTTATGCTGCTGCGTCTTGAACAACTTTTAGAAAGGTTATTGCTGATAACTGATGTGTTGGATAATGATCAGCATTTTAATACAGAACGGTTTTTAGAATATTTTATTCGTGTAATATTATATGAAAAGAAAAAGAACAGTTTGCGTACATTTCTTAGTGCAAACTTTTCTTTTCTCGCTTATAAAATAACAGAGCATGGCGGCATTCGTGGCGAAAAATACATAACCACCACACGAAAAGAATTTTGGCAAATGATAAAATCTGCCATGGGCGGAGGCATTATTATATCGTTTATTGCTGTTATTAAAAACCTTTTAACCAGGCTTGCTTTAGCGCCTTTTTGGCAAGGGTTTGCTTATAGTATTAATTATTCTATTGGTTTTCAGTTAATGCACGAAACCAATACAACACTTGCTACCAAACAGCCTGCGTTTACAGCGTCTGCACTTGCTGCTTCATTAGATTCGGTTGGTAATAACCGCAGGCGCGATATGCTAAGCCTTGTTATTACAATTGCCCGAACTGTAAGAAGCCAACTCGCTTCCTTTTTTGGCAACCTTATTATTGTTTTTCCATTATCTTTTTTCCTAGCTGCTTTATATAATTATACTACCGGCGAATTATTGGTTAATGCAAAAACAGCTAACAAAATATTAGTTGACCAGCATCCGTTGTTAAGCTTTTCAATTTTATATGCCTGCTTTACAGGGTGCTTTTTATTTATTAGCGGCATAATTGCAGGCTATGTTGAGAATGGAATTAACTATGGAAGAGTGGGAGAACGCCTTCGTAATCATCCATTACTTAAGAATACTTTACCTACAGCAAAACTTCAAAAGATAACGAAGTATGCAGAGCAGCATTTTGGCTCTTTAACCGGTAATATTGCGTTAGGTTTTTTTCTGGGGATGGCAGGTTTTATAGGTCATATTTTCGGAATTCCTTTCGATATTCGCCATATTACCATTTCAGCAGGAAACACTGCAATCGCTTATTATACCCTTGGTAATTCGGAAGGTGCTGCCTTTATGCTTACTGTGCTTGGTGGTGTTTTTCTTATAGGGTTTTTCAATTTCCTGGTTAGTTTCTCACTTGCATTTTTAGTAGCTATTAAAAGCCGCGGAGTAAGGTTGAAAGATTACCCTGAGTTGTTTACACTTTTAGGAAAGTTCTTTTTTAAGTACCCGAAAGACTTTATTTTACCACCCAAACATGCCCGAAGCGTTGATGAAGTAAGGATGAAGATAAGCGGGAGAAAAATAAGGAAACGTTTAACCAGTAATAATTGAAATGAGGTTGATAAAAAGATATTATATAAGAGCTTAAAGAAGCGCGTTGAAAATTGGAGAACACCTCTTAAAAAAAATTTGGGTGTAAAAAATGAGCTCTTATCTTTGCACTCCCTAAATAAAGAATAAGGGAGCATAGCTCAGTTGGTTTAGAGCATCTGCCTTACAAGCAGAGGGTCCGCGGTTCGAACCCGTGTGCTCCCACTTCATAATCAAGCAGTTAAGAATTAAATCTTAGCTGCTTTTTTATTTGCGACCAAAAATGCGACCAAAGTTTTAAGTAAGAAAAGATGACAGTAAACAACTAAAGGAAAAGAAGAATTAGTGTGAAGTGAATAGCAACCTTTATCATGGCTTTACTACTTGTACCGGCAATTTTTCTACCTTATTAATTTAGCAACTACTTCATGTTGTAGTCCTAAGTATTTACAGAACTCTTCAACAGTAACCACCTGGTGTTGCTCTTTGTTGAAGTGGTCCTTAATCTTCTTAATAAGATTTCTACCGTACCTATCGCTTCTGCCTGTGATTATCTGAATGTCTTTCGGATAAATACACAGTCTATTCATTCTTCAATTAATAATTTGATACTCTATCCATACTTTATCTATGCCTTTGCATTGGATGGACTATTGCAAATATAGCCCGTTTTCAATAGAGGTAAAAGTGTGTTTGTTGGAATAATATGGAATAAACGGAACGGATGACTTTGCTGATTTGTGAAGGGCGCGGAGGGTTGGTAATTTTAATCTAATAGCTGGTAAAACAGGAAAATATTAGATCACTAACCCATTAAAACTTTATAAAAATGGCAAGGCAAAAAGGTATTATTAAACTGGATGGCACCATAGGTGACATTACTTTCTACAAATCCAAAGACGGCTATTTAGCCAGAGAAAAAGGTGGTATTCCTGCTGATCGTATTGCTAACGATCCGGCATTTCAAAGAACTCGTGAAAACGGCGCTGAATTTGGCAGAGCCGGTAAAGCAGGGAAACTCTTGAGAACTGCAATCCGTGCAATGTTGCAAAACGCTTCCGACAGCAAAATGGTTAGTCGTCTTACTACTGAGATGATAAAGGTTATCCAGGCTGATGCAACAAACACCAGAGGTCAAAGAAACGTGATCGATGGCGAGGCTGAGCTGTTGCAAGGCTTTGAGTTCAACATCAGTGGCAAGCTGGGCACCACATTGTATGCTCCTTATACTGCTTCAATTGACCGGGTTACCGGAGCACTTGAAGTAAGCATTCCTGCTTTTGTTCCATTAAACATGGTCGCTGCCCCCGGTGGTGCTACTCACTTTAAAATCGTTTCAGCAGGTGCAGAAATCAATTTTGAAAACGAGACGTTCATAATGGATACCAGTGCTTCTGCAGTGTTGCCGTGGGATACAACTGTAACTGCAGTCTTGAACCTGACAAACAATGTGACTGCCAACAGTACAGATCCTTTGTTCCTTTTTTTGGGAATTGAATTTTATCAGGAAGTAAATGGGGCACAGTATCCCTTAAAAAATGGTGCATACAATGCCCTCGCTTTGGTGAAAGTTAGCGGTGTTTAAATCTGTTCTTTCTTCAGTTAGTAAAGGTCCTGCCAAACGGCGGGATTTTTTTTGTCCTGCAAAGCCCCCTAAAAGGGCAATGCAGATAGCTGACGACGACCTGAAGGAAAGCACCAGATAAACCAACCTGTAGGGATGTAATAAACACTAACACCCGCTGCAGGATGGTAATGAACTGAAAGCCTGCGTAAATGCCTACTAAATGCTAAGTGAGGGATAGCAGGAACCGGAAATAAAGAACTGCTAAAAGGGCAAACTGATAAACTACGACTGGTAATAATACGAAGCTGCTTTTGCATAATGTGAATTTTTATAAGCATCTCTCCAGCGAAGGCAGATAAAAAAACCAAAAGGAAGCTGTATAAAAGACGGCTTTGTGTCGATAGGTTCTGTGTTTATGCAGAACACTTTTTGTTTTTTTTGGGGGATCTGTGCGACTGGCTGCAGTAGCTATTTTTGCTGTATAAAAAACACTTATGCATTTGCAGTATTTCAAGACCAGCGTTTTTAGTATGAACCAATATTTGTTTCAAAGAACTTTCTGGAAAGGGGAAAGTAAAGGGGCATGTACCCCTTTTATTATTTTAGCAACTGCCGTAACATAACCTGCTTTGCAGTTTGTAACAACTGCGCCTGGTATAGAAGATTGGCTGCTTTCTTTTCATACAGGTTTACGGTTTTTAAAGTCCGCATATAAAATGCATACTGATCATGGACTTTGCTTTCAGCATCCTTCATTACTTTTAGAAACTCTGATTTGATAATAAAATTGATGACACTTCCCCGTAAATAAGGCATGAACATTTTACCCTGCCATAAACCATAAGCTAACCAGTAATAAAATTCATAGCTGTCATTGTTATTGCATCTGAACGCATAACAATTTGCACAGGGTTCTTTCATTGGTTTTCCAGCATTGTTACCAATGCGAAGAATGTAAAAGGTGTAAGGTTCTGCTGGTGGTGTAATTCCGTCCCGGTAGATGTTTAAAGATTTGTACTGCATAACAAAAAATTTAGTTGGTGATTGAAAAAAGCCTATTGCGGCAAAAAGCGACAATGAGCCTGCGATAGGCAACCAACATGCAGCGTGGGTAAGGAAGGCAAGGTTTTTTGCAAAACAAATACTACCCGAAGGGTGGAGATTTTTTTGCTAAAACCAACAGGCAAGCGAAGTGAAACGAAGCGCAGACCTTGCCGACTGCAAAGCGCATAACTTGCCTTTTCGCAGGCTGCAAAAGTTTTCTTCCAACCATTATTCTCCTTGATAGAACTTGCCTTTTAATTCTTTCTGCCCTTTATTAATGAAGTATGCGCTTTTGTATTTTTCTTTCCTTGTGTGTTGGCTAAAAAGGTAATAGCGCCTGCGGCTAAAAGAAGCATAGCTGTGGCGGGGAGTAACCGCCACTGTAGCATAGCAGCGTAGCGTGCCATCAAAGACACCAAAGAGAGGAACGAACGACGGTGGCTGCGTGTGACTGCCCCAGTGGTGACTACAAAGCACGAAGTGCGGTAGGCAGCTACTAAGAATGCAAGGGTTTGGCGTGTGTTTTTGATTTCCGTCGAGCCCTTGTGTTATGGGTCAAAAACCATGACAAACCCGCCGCTGGGGCAGGCAAGCAAGGCACGCAAAATTATTGGCAGCGAGTGGACTGAACCCTACTGAAATGAATGAAGGACGTAGTGAAGCGATAATGAAACCCAGTGAGTATTGTAGCGTGGGTTTTGCGAAATGGAATGTGCTTCCCGCCGTGTGTTGGCTTTTGTGTGCTTGCAGGTGGGAAGCCATGAAATGAAGCATCTGCAAAGCTACGAACGTGGTGTAATGGTAGCGGAACGAAGGACGTAATGAATGAAGTGGGGCGAAGGACACAAGTAGCTGCCCGAAAGAAGGCTGTAGGAGTAGCAAGGAGTGTGACAAACTGCGTAGTGCAACGAAGCACCCGAAGGGCAATGCAGGTGTGCCAATACCTTTAAAGTATAAATGCTTTATTGGCACTGCTGCATTGGTTTGGCGCAGCTACTTGCCGACTAAGCCGTAGAGAGACCTTATTACCTTGCAGCGTGGGTGTGGTCAGGCTTTGGGGATTAGGTTCTGTGCGTAGGGTAAAGAAGCAGAGCAAAACTTTGCAGCGATGCAATTCAATGGAGCCGGTGGTAAGTTTGTGTTGTGGCGGTTGTTTTGCGGGTGGGAGAAAGCATTTGGCTGCGAAGCATAGCCTTTGTGATTGGGGCAGCTATATGCTTTGTGTGGCGGATGTTTTGTTAACTTTAAAATGTGGTAAAGCATTAATGATTAGCAGCGAAGCTTACAACGTCACGCTATGCTATTGCAAAATGAACCTGTTGAGGGTAGCCTTTTAGAATTTCGCTTGTGCATTAATTCTTGCAGCAATATCTTTTAAATCGTCAATAATATTTTGGAAACGACTTCCAACTTTCAACCAAGCACCACTGTTACCTAACTGTTGAAATCCAACCGCATTGATAGCATTTTTCTTAGCAGTCTTACTTGAATGAGCAGCAAAATTTCTGAGGGGAATGAGAACGTCAAAAGTTTTATTATACGCTGTGTCAGACAAAATACTAATGAACCAATGATTTGTCGGGAAAAAAGTTTTGATTTGTTTTAGTAAACCATTTGGTCCTTTGAAGCTAAAATATTTGTTGCCAATGAACAAGTTTTCAGCATCTTTCTTTTTTACTGATTTTGTGCCTTTGTGTCCTGCTGGTGAGGCTATATATGGAGCTTCCTGACTAATAAGTCCAACAATTGTATTTAAAAGCAGCTCTTCAAAATCTTTGAAAGTCTTGATAACCGCATAATCGTAAATATAAATCACATATACGCCCTTTCCTGTTCCTCTATGCTGTTGTATAAAGTCTAAAATGGTATCAAGTTCTTTATTGAACTTAGTCACAACTGTCTTTATGCTTGCTTCATTTGCCATAGTCAGTTAATTTTGGATTAGGTACTGTGCGGTGGGAAAATTCTTATATCGTTAAAAAACCCAAAATTGTCATCTACCAATAACCTTCTATCTAAATAGCAATTGAATTGCTCACAAGAAGTTTCAGGCAATAGTGTACAACTATAACAGGCAGATAAATTCAAGTTACCGACACCTTGACCTGTTGAATGATAACAAATTGGATCTGAAGCGCAATCTTTTGCCCTGATAATCGCTGACTTAATAATCTTGTCTAGTTTTTCAGATTTGCATAAATTGGTTAGGCCTCCATAGCTTCCTTCTGCACCTGAAATTGTATAGATTAATGTCCCTGTCATCCTACCTTCTTCTATGTATAATCTTTCTTGTAAAGAAGTAGATGGATAACCGCATAGAAACTCTAACTCCTTAATGATAAGGTGCGAAAAGGTATGAATTAAGATTGAAGCTGGCGTTACTTTCAACTCTTTGTTTAACGAGCTTTCTGAATGGATGTGATTATTTGATATGGTCACTACTCTGTTAGAAACATCGGCATTTGATGTCACCCATTGATTAATTTTTTCCTCGTCAAAATCAAAAAAAATGCCCTCTCCATAATTTTCTATTGCAGGCAAATATTTTGTGTGCTGCCCAAATCCTGGACCTTCGGAAGTATACTTCTTACTGATTTTTTCTTTGGTGTTTTGGATATCGCTATCCGGACGCAAATAATAATCCCGATCAATTGGCTCTTGGCGTGTATAGGAGGTTTGTACAGAGGTTATTCTGAGCTTGTCAACTCGAGTTACAGATTTCAGGAAGTCTGCCGGATAATATTCCTGCGAGATTTTTTCAAATATTAAATCATCCTTTAGGTCGCTTTTATGTTGAGTTGTGAAGTATTTGTACTCTGTTAGGCGGTATTCATTCTCGGTCATTATTTGGGTTAGATCTCCCAAATCGTACCCACTGTCAATTAGTTTTTGAATGATCGTTTCATCTATTTCAATGCCATCATCAGAAAGTTCTTCATAAATCTCTCGAGGCGATCGACCTCGGCAAGCCCTTTTCTTTATTCTTTCTATTGTAGCATCATTCAATTCATCATCTGCGGGTAGAAAAATACTTGATAGAATATTTGGATAATAAACACTATTGCTGGACCTCAGCACAGGTTTAAAAATGACCTCTTCATTGTTACCAGGAAATAATTCTTTTTTTGAAATGCGAAGATTGAATAATCCAGAAAGCGTTGAGAACGCTGTATCTTTTCCTGCATTGAATTTTGAGAAAATAGCTATCCCCGACAAGTCGCTATATTTATCCAATGGCTTTAGGTCCATTTGTAAATCTGAAGGTATAGCTATGTTGGCTAATTTTATTTCTTCATCTTGGGCTTCACCATTTTGACCTCGACTATTTATCCGCTCCCTTTGAGCAAAGCGTAATAGCGCCCACCTTTCCCAAGGAATGTCTGCAACATCTCCTTCAGGCGAAATTAAAATAAACCGAATTTGTTCTAAGTCGTAAAATTTTCGCTTTGACCCTTTAGTTTGTGATGCTGAATAACACTTGAAGCATTTGGGTGGAAAGAATTTTGGCACATCTTCCTGTTTGACAATGTTCTCCCAATTACTCTTCCATTTAGCGTATTTATCGAACTTGTGGCATTCATTACAGTAGAACCACTCAGGAAAATATTTTCCGCTTAGTAGATTATAGTGATGAGAAGAAAAGCCGCCCCCCTCCATATCGTTTATCGGTATTCTTACCAAATCTGTAAGATTTGAAAAGTATCTTTTAAGTCTGTTTTTAAAACGTTTATCCTGCATTAAATGCTCCTCTAGAAACTGACCTTTTAGAGCAACAAAATATGGCCATTGATTAAAAGGGCTGACTATAATTGAGCCGTTTCTTGTTTCTAATATTGATCCTACTCCACCATAAGAACTAATCGTTTTTCTGGTTTGAATATTTTCATGTTGATTATAATCCATCTTGAAGTATTTTAATAATACTGTTGGTATCAATTTCTCTCATTGATTGCATTAAACTCCAATCATCAGCAACAGTTGTCTTTTGAATTAAATTATGATTAGACTGATCATGGTTTTTGTAATGCAAGTCTAAGTCGGCTTGTTTGCTTAACCAACTGGTCGAAAGTCTATCCAATTTCGATACGGCATAATGCAGTTGGGCTTTGTTATTCATTCTTTCAGTAAGAAAATCTTTTAGGTTGTCGATTTTTCCATCAAAATTTTTTGCCGAATTGTCGGTGGTAAACCCTTGCTTATGGCGGACAAAACAAACCAAAATAGTGTTCAACACTTTATCCAACGCAATCTCAGTAAATGGGGTAACGCTTAGCGGCTCTACATATTTGTAATATGCGTTATTAAATGCTTTGTAATTTTCAAAATAGGACTTCTCCCTAGATCTGTTCGCGTCCAATAGATTTATTACTATTCCCGGGCTATCTCTTCCAACACGGCTTGACGCCTGAATATATTCTGCAACATTCCGAGGTTGCCCATTCATAAGCATAACATTTAGCCTTTTTATGTCAATTCCAACTGAAAACATATTGGAGGCCAGAACCAAGTCAACGGTTTCGGAAACATAGTAGTTTCCGATTTCTGATCTTTTTAAATTAAATGAATGTTCCATTTCATTGAGCAAGCTTTTTATCGAATTGCTTTGAACCCGACTGGTGAGTTCCTTTGTTCTGGAAGGTAACTGATGGTAATTGAAGGCATAGCCCTTTAATACAAATCTGTACCGGAAATGCAACATTTTTAATAAAGCAACAATTTCGGCCGGAACCTTATTGTAAATTTTCCCAACGTCCTTTAAGCTGTTATAAAACGAAACTATTGTCCAATAGTGGTCTATTTGTTTAATTCCAATATCAAAATTGTGCTCATTATTAAATAGCCTAAAAAGTTCTATCCTTGCCAATAGTAAATGTGCTAGTAATTGCACTTGGCTGTCAACTGATGTTTTTCCAGTTGGAAAAAATGCTATATGCTTTCGTTTACTTGTGTCTGAAACGAAAGAAAAGAAGTTATCCTTATACGAGAGCCCGGGTGCAGGGAAAACGTTAAGACTTCTATTGCCATAAAGCATTTTAACCTGTTCACCGGTATTTCTTGTGGTGGCAGTAGAGGCAATTATTTTGGGGCGTTGCTCTCCTTTTATGCAAAGCATTTCAACTATGGTTTCATATAAACCAGTAATAGAGCCCAATGGACCACTTAGTAAATGTAACTCGTCCTGTATAATTAAATCGGGTGGCTGTAAATTTTCATCTAAAGAATTAAACAATTTATGACCTTCCGGTCTATGAGAAAGCATAGCAAACTTATCTACCGTTGCAAACAATAGTGTTGGCTTGCACTGATAAATTTTTTCATCGATAAAATAAATAGGTAGTTCGCCTTTAAAAGAACAGATATTATTTAAACACCGGACAGAAAAAGACGTTTGTGTAGCTGAATAGCCTGTAATCCATTTATTATTATTCGGGTTTTGAGAAACCAAATTACAGCCGCACCAAGGACAAGAAGTGATAGGGAATTTATTTCTATAAGTAAGGTCAACTATTCTACCTTGATTTTTTTGCGTAATACCATCATTCAGATATTTGAAATAATCATTGAAGGCGTCTGCATATTTATTGGGGGTTGTAGCCGACCCTACCCACATACCGATTGAAATAGTTTGGGAGCCGAACGAATAAGTTTCGTTTGCTGCGAATTGTTTCCTTAAAAATTCTAAAGACATAATGAGCTTCCCTGCCCTGTCAAATTGTTGTGCTGTCAGCAATCTCAATGTATATCGCATTATTACTGACACCCCTTCCGAGCTTTGTCCATATAATTTCCTGCGACTTACAATAGTAAAGGCTGTCAATGCTAAGTACGCTTCCGTTTTACCGCCACCTGTTGGAAACCATATTAAATCAACTATTTTATTTCTATCTTCCGATTGCTTATTTATCGAACTCTCGATGTTCAGAAGAAAAAAAGCTAATTGGAATGGACGATAAGCCGGTTTTTTTTCAGTGTAATTTTCAAAGAAACTCAGACTATCATAAACACCCTCATTTTCGGCCGTGAAATCTGAAAGGTTTTTATTTTGTTTACCAAACCTGTCATCAGTTGATAGTACCATTTGCAGATACATGGCTGTATTTGCTAAAAGGAATGAGTTATAGCCCAGCTCATTTGTTTCAAGAAAAGTAATATTCCTAATTAATCTATCGATTGTATACTTATGGTTTTTTAAGAGCTGCTTTTTTATTGCTTCTTCAAAATTCTGAACCGGTACAAGTTCCTGTGACTTTATCCACTTGTCATATTCGTAAATAAATTCTTTCAGTTTCGCGATCAAAACGGCCTTACTAAATGATGTCCATATAGATAAGTTCTTTAGTTCAGCAATCTGTTTCAAATGCTCTGGAAAGTCAGACCGAAAATCATTGCTGTAGCTTTTAATGTCTACCTCTGGTTGAAAGGTTGTTGAAAGTTCTGTAGGATTTAAATTTTCATTCCAAACTACAGAACAACCGTGCCCGACAGCAAACGATAATTCATCCCTGTATTGAAAATTTATTGTGTTAAGCTCTTCATCAAAAGGATTAATTTCAGAAAGTTGTTTATAAGGTTTAAACACAGCATCCTTAATTACTATTTGAGCCTGAAACAAACATTTTTTATTCAAAGCCTCATTTGCATTAGAAAACTTATCTCTACGATGGGTAGCCCTGTTGGCCATCAAAATTTTAACGTACTTCCCATAAGGTGTTTGATACACTCTTTTATAATAACAGGATACGGCATTTTTGTTTTCTTCTTTTTTAAAAATTGGAATACCCTCTAATTTGAAATCATCCTTATCTTCTAAATCTATTGTCAACTGACTTGGTTCAACTACCCGGCGCTGCCACATCCTACCTAAGAGTAAAGCCAATTTATGGAAACCAACCATTTCCCGCACTGATTTTGCTTCATCGCCGCCAAAATATTCTTTTAAGGAATAAGCATTGAAAGGAAGACTTACACCCGGGATAATACACATGAAGCCATCTGAATAAACAATGTAAGTTTTTAGTGAAGCAATATGATTATCTACAAACTCGCTAAAATCTTCCAGGGAAATTGCAACTTTCCCCTGACCAAGTTTCAACTGTGAATAGGCTGCGAAGGAAAATTCAGCTGTTACGGACTTCTGTTCTTTATCCACGCAAAAAGTCAAGCCGAAATTATTAGGGAAATAATGCGTTGCTTCGGAATAATAATCTTCAGTAAGGTCCTTGTTTTTCTTCCTGCTTTTTTCACCAGCCTCTTCTTTCAGCGGCTCGGCCGATGACTGCTCTTCATTAACTTCTCTACCAGGTTCGGTATCATCACTAATTTCAGTCTGAGCATCTATTGTATCTAATTCGCCAATTGTTAACTGATTTTGATTTGCTTCTTTTTCAGGAAAAAGTACTCCTGAGTAATATCTCTTTAATGGATAATCAGAAATAATCTCCTCTTTATCAGGGAGCCCGAAGATATCTGAACCGGGACCAATTAACCCTTTACGAATTGTGTCCCTAAAAATTAAACTCGGATTGGATATTTAATATACTTTTTGACCTGACTATACCAACTTTAATAAAAGATAAAATTTTCTTTTTCAAATCTTCTGGAAGACTATTGGCCTCAGAAATAACCTCATCTATATCAGTTGTTAAATCGCCAGAAAATAGATTACTCAAATAATGCCCAAATTTTATAGATACCGATTTGTGTGAAGAAGCCGCTTTTAAAATATTATTGAAGTTCTTTACATACATATTATCTGAGTATCTATGTCGCTTGAAACAATTAAATATCGCTTCAAGTATTTTGTCACTTGGAAAAACGGTTGTGCAGTCCTTTTCAAAGTATTTCTCAAAATGCTTTTCAGAAACTATTTCAGTTCCATTCATCACCTCATGATGTAATCTTTTAATGCTTTTAAACTGCATAAGCAATGTTTTCAATGCATTTTTCCAAAGCACACTGTAGTGATCTATTTCAGCAAAAAGTTCCTTTCCAACTTCTATCTTGAGCAATTCCTGAAACTCTTGTTTATTCGTGTTCTTATAAAATTTAATTTCGGCACCTGGAACACATTCCTCAATTGTGATTTCTGTCTGTTGACCATCGGCAAGCCAAATTACCGTTTTTGAAGCCATCAATATGTCTTCTGAACCATCCATAAATTTCAATTGATACCATACTCCTTCGTTGGAAGGTTCTCCATCTATATTAAAACCTCGCCTTGAAATACTTGGCTCCTTAAATTCAAGAACATTGTTAAAAAAAGGTGTTTGAATAATTGGCCGTTCCTCTATCTGGAATATAGTATTAACAAAATAACTCCGGTCAGAATGGGAAATATGTTTAGCCAATGCATTTTCTTCCTTTGCCTTCAGGTTTTCTAAAATCTGGCTATCTAATTTATCATAACAAAGCGCCTGAACAGACCCCTTTACTTCCATTAGTTGGTTGTATAAATTGGGATCACTTAGATACGACACAATTAATACTTTTTCCGGTGTATTTAAGATTTTATCATGTATATAATCATCTAACAATGTTATTTTTCCGGCCTTTTTATTTGTAACCAATTTTATATTCCTAATATCATTTGCTTTGAGAAATACGCGTAATGGATCTGCCTGTCTTTTATCAACTAACAAAACAATCTTTCTATTATTTGCTAAAGCGTTTATCGTCTCCCACTTTGTATTATGACCAAGCACTAATTCCTTTATCTTAAAGAAATAGTCTAAAATATTTGAGATGATTTCCTGCTTATGGAACTGATTATAGTTGACAGCAGGTAATAAAAGCCCCTCAAACTCTTTTTCTTCCAGATGGTTCTTTACTCTTTGCAAATAGTTTTCACAAGCCGAATAACCGTCATCTCCTATAATGACCTGCCTAAAGAAGAAGTTGACAAATTTCAGCAAATATGAAATATCAGTCCTATGTGTTCGATTTACATTTTCGATATAATCATGAAAAGTATTTACAGCACTAACAAGCTTGTCATTTTTTACAAGAAGAGGTTTCAAACCATTTGGTTCTTGATTATGGGCAATGATAATCTCTCGTTTGGTCCAATTCCATTCCCGAAATTGATGAACAGTTCGTGGCTTGTCAGTGCCAATCAGTATTATGCTTTTGAAATGCCCCTGCCATTTACTGCTTTGGATGTCAGCAAATATTTCCTCCCGATATTTTGCATCGCCGATGATTATTACTTCATCAAAATCGTTTGGAATTTTGTCTTGTTGAATTAGGTTTTTTGCCACAGTAAAACTGTTACAAACTTCTATTAAGGTATCAATGGGTAGGTTGTGCTTTACTACACCGGTTCTTGAATGATATCTAAACGGAATGTTTTCATTGACCTTCGTAAGCTTTTTATCTGAGATAATTAGTGTTCTGTGCACAAACTCGGTCATTAATGGGAACTTATTATCCCGAAATGTGGATTGAAGAAATTTGTAATACCCTTCTAAATATTCGACGGTTCTCCTTCGTTTAAAATCAAATTTGTCGTTCAGCTTTGTATATATTCCCCTATTCTTTTGTATTATAGCATTTCTTTCATTGGAAGCCGGAAATTTTAGTCTCAAATTCATCATTCCGTAGCTGTTGCCTAAATACTCATAAATCCTATTATTAGAAAAAATTATGTCCCCTGCTTTAATTGCCGGTTCTGCTTTTTTGTAAGTGAAATAATTCTGAAATAACTTAACAAGGCTCACGCCATAAAATACACTTTCAAAAAAGTTCTCTCTGTAATCTTCTTCAGGTATACCAATAAACAAATCGGTTTCATCATTTGCTAAAATGTGCCTATTGAGTATATGAAAATTGAGTAGATCAAATCCTTCAAAATCATCAAAGCATTCAAGGTTGTAATCGGCAATAGATGAATTTTCAATTTCATCAATAACTGAGCGTATATATGTTCTTATTTCTTTATTCATCTGGCAATCCATAAGCATTTACAGAAGTTTGACTTTAAATCAGACACACATCATCTTACATTCGCCTGTTGTACATGAAAACTGAGCTTACTCGTTAAGTAATATTTACAGTTTATAAAAACCACAATGTCTCTTTCCCAAAATCTGTCAACACCGGTTTTTTAAAATATGGAAATATTTCAGCCACCATTTGCGGATAGAGGATTGTCACCGGCATGTTTTGCTGGGCTACGCTTTTCCAATACATGCGGCTGAACTGATAAACCTGGTCTATGAGTAAATCTATCAGGGCAGGATCATCCAACAATTCAAGTTGTGTAGATGTTATTTTGATCTTAACAGGAAACTGGTATTTGGTCTTTTTTACAAAAGAGGTTTCTGTGTACCTGATGTTGTTGTATAATAAATACTGCCTTTCCGCTATTTGTACGTAAGTGCCGGTAAGCGGCATCAATGTTTCGGGGGATGCTATGTCAAAAGCTAAAATGTTTTTGGACACTGTTTTATTGATGGTTAGGATAATCACCGGGATATCTACGTTTAGCTCATACAGCATTTGCAGGATAGGCTTCAGTTCTTTTTTGCTCATGAGCTTATAGAAGTGAATGATCATCCTTTTGGCAGCCGGGTTCTTGCTTCTGAAGTCAATTAGCGCCAACCGGATTGAAACAGATAAAGCATTTGTGTCATCAGCCGGAAAACAATCGAAGTGGAGAAATTTACCATCGTTATCAAAACAAAAAGCTGAACCCAGCATTTTTGTATTAGCGTAGCGAACATAAGATGCGCCTATACCTATTATAAGCTCTTTGGCTGGTTCTCGCTTTAGTCGCCAGGGTACGCCACCAAGTTTGGCAAGCATTGCTATTTCAATATTCGGTAGCGAGTAGTTGAAATCTTGTTTAAGTATTGTTCCCCGGTAGATTACCTGGGAGTGATAACCGTAAAACAAAAACATTTCTTTTAAGCGTACATAAATTCGCTTCTCATCAAGGGTTGCTGCATCTTTTTTAACAGGGCTGATATATATAATTACGTAGCGTACATTATCCTCCATTATTCTGTCGCCCAGCGCATTAAAACAAGTACGAACTGCATCTTTCAAACTATCAAAAGCAATATTCCATTCATCTTTATAACTGTAAGGGAATTTTACAAATTCGGTGAGCGATTTAGCTCCATTAAAACCATTATCAAAATGTTGCTTTAAGGTTTGGACAATGTTCTCGTCGGATTTTTGATAAACAAAAAGTAGCCGGACATTGTGCGGTTTTTCTATTGTCTTGTACGGACCATACAGCTTCAAATCGCTGTATGGGTCTGTGCCTGTTCCGTCGTTTCCATATTCCAACAAACTTGCTTTGGTGTCTATACGACTAAAGTTGTCTGCATTTCGTTTTACAAAGCCATCCTGGGAGAGTGGAATTATTGTTCTGAAACCGATATTATTTAAATACTTGTTGTAAAAGCCAGTAATCAGTTTGTAAAAGAAGGGATAACGATTGTTTCTATCGGATTTAGGAAAGATAATATCTAATTCAGTACCCAACTGATTGCTTATTACGGGAAATACTTCGTCCTGGTGCTGTAATGCCTCGTCGGGGAAGTGTTCGCCCCAATGATAGAGGAAGCCTCTGTAATTCATCCAACGGTATAGAAGCGTATCAAGATGCGGAAGCTGTGCCATACTGTTTTTAAGCACTCTTGAATTGCCATCGTAGGAAACAATAAGCTCCGGTGTATTGCTAACGCTTTGCTGTATGGCTAAGGTGAACTTATAGTATTGATTGTATTCTTTGTTCTTTAAAGTTGTATCCAGCATCCATAACTCTACTTCTTTTGTGAAATTACGCCGCATGATGGGAGCAATATCGCGGAAGTAATTGCTAATGAGAAAGCGATAATAATGTTCTGCAAACTGCAGGTGAACGGTCAGGTCAATCTCTAACTCAATACCATCTTCCCGCAGCGGAAGAAAATCGCTGTAAAGCCAATTGGTTTCCGTCTTTTTTGGGTCAGGCAGGTGAAAGTGCTTTACTAATGGCAATAGCTCCTCGCTGATATAAACTGAATAGGCACCTGGAAACCATGCTTTGTAAAAAGCAAAAACCGCCTTTGTTACAGGTGGAGTAAAGGGGATGATATTTAGCAGTAGGGATTGCTGCATAGGCAGATAGTTTTTATTTTCTATTTTCTGTTATTGCGTCTGTTTGAAAGTTTTTTCCAAATGCCTCTTAATGCCATTACTTCTGCCTTCTTCATCTTCATTTGTTTTATCAATAGTTCTTCATCAACTATATCTAAAACTTCATTTATTCTTCTTTGACGCATCAAACTATCTATATGCTCAAAGTCGATTGTTACTTCCTGCAAAAGAGGCAAGGGTATTTCCTCTATTTCTGTTGGCTCGAAAGTCAGCACTCCTCCACCATAACTTCTACCCATTATCTCAGAAAATGCAAACGATAAAGAGTTTAAAAATGATAAAGCAACAATCTGCGGATCTATTGGTTTTTTAAACCGAACTCTATGAATAGTATCTGTTGAGGAAGCCTCAGTTTGGTTGATGATTACTTTAGGATAATCACCAACCTGTCTTAGAACAAAAGCGTCTGGTGCCCAAAGTGAAGGCGTGATATACCAACGTTTTCTAATCCTGCATTTGTAGCCGGTATGATATTCCTGTGCTTCGCCGTGGAGAATGTAGTGCTGGCACGCTTTGGGCAAGTCTTTGAAGTCTTTCTCAGGAGGTAAAAACAAATATCCTTCGATATTGGCAGATGCATTGTTCTGAAAATCGCTATCCTGAAAGATTATGCCTTTAAAATGATTTGAACGGCTAACTACCTTTTTCGTATAAGGTTTGATGTTCCATTTAGAAACTGTTTCTTCATTAATCATAAAGAACTCATTCCTACCTGTAACCAAGCCTACATCAACGTCCATTACATCGGAAGCAAGTTTTATTCTTTTGTCGGCTTTGATATTCCGTAGCAATTGAATTTCTTCTTCATCCAAAAAGTATTTTGTCCACTTCTCTGAATTATGCTCTAAAAGTTTGGCAGGTGCTTTCTGAAACTCAGAAACATTTAATGAACGTAGTTCTTCAAGAGAAGATAATTCAATAACACGTATTCCCCTATTTGTAGTTGCACTTTTTTCACAAAGCAGTAAAACAACTTCTTGTTGTATATCTGCAAAAACAAGTTTCTTAAAAGTAACTATCGTAATCCTTGAAAAAAATCTGGATAAAAATATTCTTGTTTCTGCAGCATATTTAACCTGGAATAATTCAGCAGGGATAACCATTCCAAGTTTTCCATACCTATTGAGCAAATTTGCTGAAAGAACCAAGAAAGGAACCCAAATGTTGGTGAGCTTATTGGGTGCTAAGCCTAACTCCTGCATCATTTCAATTGCTCGGTCTCTGTGCTCCTCAGGAAAATTTTGATAGCGGATAAACGGAGGATTACCTACCACCACATCATAAGAGGTTTCGCCATTAGCATCAGAAATGAAACTGAAAAAATCTGAATTGATTATTGTTGTTGAGTTCAAGCCATATTTTTCTGCTCTGGATTTCGATTTTTCAGCTTCTTTATCGATCAGTTCAACGCCTTGTACTAAGCCAAATAATTTGTTTTTCGGAACACCCAATTCTAAAAAGCGCTGTATTGCAGCTTCAATAAAATTTCCATCACCACAGCTTGGTTCTAATACTTTTTGCTTGGGTTTTGTAATAGCCCACTTGCAAATAAACTCTGTTATAGCTTGTGGAGTATAATAACCGCCACGGAGCTTATCTGTTACTTTTTTATCTATTACATTTTCCATTTCTAATCTTCGTTTAAATCTGTTTCAAACATATCATCCTTCATTACCGTATCTACATCGTCGCTTGTTAAACCATAGATATTGTTCACTTGGTCAATTAGAGAATTAAAGAGATGGTTATATCTTCTTTGTTGTATATTTTTCTTTGCTGCATTGTACACTCCTCTATACCCAGCTTTAGCAGCAATAAGCTGGTCAACCGTTTTAACTATAGCATCATGTAACTTTTTCTGTGGTGCTTTAGTAAAGTCTATTTGCCTGATGGGGAGATTTTCAATAAACTGCTTACCATGTGAATAGTAAGCACCTCTAAATTCGCTGGCACCTGCCCTTACCATAGCTTCAATAACAGGATGTGCAAGGACACCTAAAATATAAAGCGGAGAATATTCGGAATTGCTAATTAAAGAATAGTATGGACCATTACCCCCACCTGTAAACTGTATGTTCTGCTGATCTAAGATATAACCCGGCTCTTTCGAAAGTACCGACCAAATGAGCTTAGGAGTATTATGGAATTTAGTAAGGCTCTGAGATCTCCCGAATTGATACCACTTAGGTTCCTTAGAACCATTTATGCTGCGTTTCGAAAGATGCTCTTTGAAATTATTGAGGTATGACCAGGTTAAAGGATAATTATTTTGAAAATAATCTTCATCAAAGACTTCCGCTTTGTCGCCTGCTATTGTATAAGGAAATATGAGTTGGGCGTTGGGACGAATTGTATAAAACAGACTGAAAGACAAATCATATATGCAAGGCTTGCAAATATCCTTCTCCACTTCATATCGAACTTTGTTTTTTGTAAACTGATATGTTGTAGCCGTTTCCGTCTCGGGTTCGATAATGTAAATCTTATCAGCACTTGTTTGAAGACCTACAGGAATTTCAGCTATGTTCTTTAAGGCAGTGACATTACCTGCTTTAATATTATTGAAAATCGCTTCTGTTGGTTTTGAAACAAAAATCCAGGGATTATCATTGTAATCAGCACTGTTGTATTCTACATAGTCAATGGTGCCAGATATAAATTCCGTTATTACCTTTCGTATCCGCTTAAATCCAAACGTTTCTCTTTTCTTCTTGTCAAGCAATATTACTGCGGTGTATGTACTTCTGTTAGGAAATACCTGGCTAACGCCAAAATGCACAATTTTCAGAAGTGAGCTATTGTTGACGATAAAGGATCGAAGAGCATTTCCTCCTTTAACGATAAAGAATTTATTAGGAACGATATAGCCTAAAACCCCTTTTTCATTGAGTAATTCAATTGCCTTTTGAATAAACAAATAATACTTGTCGAAAGTATCAGATTGTGCAACGGTATAGCCAGATACCTTAGCCTGATAATATTTAATTTCCTCTCTTATGTATCTGACCATATTCTGAATACGTACATACGGAGGGTTACCTACTATTGCATCGAAACCCTTTGTCTCTTGAAGAAAGGGAAATTCATCAACCCAACTAAATGGCTTTATCTTGTAAAGCTTTTCCTCATCATTGATTGCTTCCGTATCAAAATCATAAAATTTGTCATCAACTAACGAGTTGCCATTTTTGATGTTTTCATTCAAACTTGGTAGAACCTTTTGCTTATATTTTGTCAGGTAGTAATCAACAGATGCTGCATTTTCATTCTCCATCAGTTTTAATAAAAGACTGAATTTGGATACTTCAACAGCATAAGGATTTATATCAACTCCATATATGTTGTTCAGCAATAAGGTATGCTTAGCCTTTAGAGTTAAATTGAAAGAGCCTGGTAAGGCTTCATAGATTATCTCATTATCCGTGACACCAGCATCTAATAACCCAAGGGTAATGTTTTCTAAAAGATAGTTATAAACAGAAATTAGAAAGGTGCCAGAACCACAACAGATGTCTGCAACTTTCAACTTTTCAATGTCCTCTAAACTTTTATTCTCAAATAAAGCTCTCAGGGTTTCTTTTACGATGTTCTCTACTACCAGCTTTGGAGTTGGAACAACTCCACTCGAGGCTGTAACTTCCGGTTCCTCAACTATCGAAATTTCTGTAGGACTAAGTATTGTGATTTTGCTGCCTAAATACCTCTCATATATTTGACTGAGTATAGTAGGATCAACAACAGAAAAATTATAAGGGCTTTCTGGATAATACAGCTCATTGAAAATTTCAATCAGCAAATCCGAATTGACAACTATTTTCAGCGAGAAATTATCTTCAATAAAATCGAATAAGCCAGAGTTATACTTCTTATCAGATTTTATGAATAAGTCTTTCAGTTCATCGTAAGTCTTAATTTCCTTTAGTGTTTCATACTTCTCTATTTCTCTATCCTCACAAATACGAAGGAATACAATGCGGTTCAAAAGTCTCTGGATAAGAAAGTTTATATCTTCCTCATTAAAGCCCTGATTTTTTGAAATTACTTCGGTGGCAAGCCTTTTTCGCCAACCTTCGATTTGCTTTAAGAAATAGTCATCAAAAGTAATGGCTTCATTGTCTGTTAAAGAGAAGTACTCATCTATGTAGCCTGAGGCTACAGAACTAAACGATAGTAACTCATAAAGAGCATCAAACTCTTTTATGAAGTCAGTGTAATGGAAATTTCTATAACGAGCAACACTTGTATCGTCTGACGCCAAAGGTTTGTGCCTGCAATCATAAACCACTAAGCGTTCAAAATTTGTAAGAATGGAAATGCCAAGGTTTGCATTCCATCCGTATCGCCTGGTTTGAAAAGCAGGTTTGGAAGACTTATCAATTTCAATTGAGACTTTTTTAGCCTCAACAAATAACTTTCTTGCTCCCTGTATCCGTAAAGTATAGTCCGGGTTCTTCTTCGTTATTGCATCTTCCTCTTCCACATCGATGCCTTCCTCTTGTATAACGTCCCTAAGGAATTGTGTTTTACCGTTTTTATTTTCAACATCCCAACCAAAGGTTTTCAAAAAAGGGTTTAAGAAATCATTTCTAAGCTGTGCTTCGATATACTGAGGTGCTTTCAAAACAGCATAGTCCTTTTCAAAGGCTGCAACGAGAACCTGTAGTTGCTCAAGACTTTCTTCTTTCGTTTTAGTAACTAAATATGCCATTATGATCTCTTATCGTTTCTTTTTATTATACTTTACTTCATCTTCAGCCAATTGAATTGCTTTTAGTCCTACCTCCTCATCTTTCACAATATCATAAACCTGATCAGCCAACCAGATGGCAAGAAGTTCTTCTGTCTTTTTATTGAACATCTCAGCAAGTACAGGAATGTGTTTCCGTTTAGCTCTGCGTTCACCCCTTTCAATTTTACTTAGCATAGGGATATCAATATTTAACGTACCGGACACTTCTCGTTGTAACAAACGGTTTTTTTCTCTCAGGTCTTTAATGTATTCTCCGAAATGGCTCACTTTGTTTTTATGAGTTGTCAAATATTGACAAATATAAACTAAGAATATTAGCAAGTGAAAACAACGGAAAAATAGTTATCAACAGTATGTGTGGAAGTGGACACCAAATTGTAAAAAATTGCCTGACAAACTAAAAAATTAGACAGTCAAAAGAAAAACAGCCAAGGATATTAAATGAAGAAATGATGATTTGAGGAAAGAAGCTACTTATACAATAAATGAAGTGATATCCCTTCTACTGCAATAGATAAACACCGCCGGAAAGTTTATGGCAAACTGCTACGTTGCTATGAAATACTGCCTGTGAACCGTGGCAACGATGATGCCATGAAAAGATTTAGCTGGTATCCAAAAATTTCTTTTTGCAGATGTGCCATAGCATTGATTGGTTCTGTGGTATCCTCAAATCTTCAAATCCTCAAAAGGGATACTATTGAGGATTTTTAGCATGGGGATTTTCGTATTTGTCGTGCCCGGCGTCAATAATTAAGCCCGCATTTGCAAACTCTTTGATGTACCGTTGGGCGGTACTGTCGGGTATGGCGAACTGTAAGGCGTTGGCGACATAGGTTTGTCTATTGAATAATGTGGGCAGGCTTTCAAGAAACTTTTCTTTGCGATGCTTTGGTTTTGGTATGTAGGCTTCCTGGGCTATTTGGGTAAATACATAGCTGCTATGCTTTATCAGCACATCAACCATTTGCAGGGTATTTTCAAAGTCCACATCATCACACATCATGCTGTTAGCTATTTCACCTGTTTCCATAATCCGTAAAGCGGAAAATATCATCATCATCCGGTAGGCTGTTAAGCCTAACCTGCGAACGGAACTAATAATGTCTTCTTCCTGAATGGCGATATACATTGTCTGTATCTTCCCGAAAAACTGGTTGAACTTATCTTGCTGCTGTGGAGTAAGTGAAAAGTTGATTTCAGGCGACACTTGCAAGGTTTGGTACAAGGAATAGAATTGCCTGCCCAGGTTCTCAAAGTGAACATCTAAACCGCTTTCCGTTTTTGAAGCAAACACATTCTTCCACTCGTGTTTCATATTCATAACATAGAACATGAAGCGGCTGAATAATCCATTCTCAGCGTTCGGAATAAGTATCTGTATTTGCTTTGGTGTTCCTGATAGTAATGCAGACAAGCAAGGTCGAGGAATTTCGACATACTCTTTATCGGTCCTGCGGTAATAAGATATAGGCTCGTGCTGAAAGGCATTGCGGAAGCCGTCGCTAAAATCGCCGTAATCGCTTTTAAATGCTTTTGAAAGTGTGTCGCCTTCGGTTTCAAAGATTATTCCCCGGCTTTCGCTATCGCTTAGTATTTCAAGGAAGCCTGTGGCACTGTTGTTAGCAGGTATGAATAACATTTTCTGTGGTGGCTTTTGTGGCTTTTCTACAGTGCTGTCTTTGGCTTTGTTTGCGTTGTAGTCTTGCAGTTCTACTTCGTATTGTCTTTTCAGGAGTTTTGCCTGGTCTCTCAATTGAAGGTGAATTGGTTCCACCAATTTGCGGCAATGAATGAGGATGCCTTTACCTGCTGATGCTTTGGCGGAAACAAAAATGAACAAGTTTGCATTTACGTGATTATCGCCATACTTACCAATTAGCTTAGGAAAAGCAACGCTTAAAGTAACCAATGAACCTAACAACAAAATGTCCCGTTCTTCATTGGTGGTTGCTACGTTGGTAATCTGCTTCAGGTATTCAGGTATGGAATTGAAAATTGCATCGGGCAGTGTGGGCATTGCTTCTTCTGGTAAGTCCTGCTGCTGCTGGTCGCTCTGTTTAGGTTCAAATTTTTTGAACTCGTGTGTATGGTGCAAATATGCACTGTTTACCGCCGTTTGAATTTCTCTTTCAGGTAAATCAAAATGTTGAGCAATAAGAGCGCAAGTAGCAGATTGAGGCAGCCCTGCCCGATTGCAATTGGAAGCAAGGGTATAAACATAGTTGTTACGGTTTCCATTTTGATAAGAGATTTTTTGCTTGGTGAATTGTACTTGCTGGTTGAAAATGAAAGAAGCGTTCAGGTCTTCCGGCTCCTTTGGTTCTTCCTTAATTGGTTTTTCAGGTTGTGCAGATTGTTTGATGCTCTCTGTTTTCGTCACATCGCTTACCACTACTTCAAACTTTGTGTTTTGAATCTTCTTGATAAGCTGTGGGTCGTGGCTCATAAAGCACAGTCGTGTAATGTCTTTACAGCTTGGGTCGGCTTTTAGCCCGGTTGCCTTTTCATAATACTGTTGCACTTGTTGGTAAGCAATATCGTGGTGCTCCATGCCTGTAGATACTTCAACGAAAACCTTTAAGCCGTTACCGCTGGGGCTTACGAAACAAAGGAAACTATAAGGAATTGCAGCAATGATTTCTCTTGCTGTTTCTAACTGCTCTGTTGTGAGCTTGTCAAAGTCCAGGTGAATAAAGCCGCTGTACATTTCAATATACTGCAATAGTCTTTTTTCTGTGAAGACTGCTGACGGTGTGAATGCTACTATTTGCTTTTTTACTTCCTGTGCTTCATCATACTTTCCTTCGGCAATCAAGGACCGTACACGGTCAACCTGTGGCTTGTATTTGTCGGAAGCAATGTCGTTAGCAATAATGATTAGTGACTTCTTTTCTACGGGAATAGAAAAGTTTCTGAAGATGGTACTTGATGCCATTGTTCTTTTCTTTCGGTTAATAGAATTAGATTACTTCTTGCGATTGCTTCTGATTACATTGTCTGAAGCGGTCTGCTCTATTTCTTCAGCAGTGGACTGACGGTTGCGCTGTAACCAGGTATCTAATTCTTCCCGTTTGAAATACAACTTTTTGCCCTGTGGGCAGAAATGAGGAATTTGTTTTGTGGAAGTTAATTTGTAAAGATGTGAGCTGCTTACATCGAGGTATTTGCAGGCTTCATCAAAGTTGAGCGTTGTTTTCTGCAAAAGGTTTTGCTCATCCAGCTTGTTAGCGATTTCAGTGAGCTTGTCGAGAATTAAATTATCTGTATTCATTATTTTCACAACCCTGTTTTGTCAGGATTTGAAAACAAAAAGAGATAGTAAGGGAAAGGTGAAGGGGCGGGGAAATCACTTTACCAAAATCACTTTTTAAGATATTGAAAATCAGTGAAGAACGCAATAAATCTGTCTTTAATGAGTATATAAGAATGTGGAAATAATGGAAACCTTTTACACTATAATTAAAATAGCACCCAATGCTTTGGCAGGTGATAGTTTGTCAATAGGACTGTTATTGCGTGATGGCAAAAGGTTTTGGCTTCACTTTTCAGCAGAAAAGAAATCATTAGCCAAACAACTATTAAATGGTAAAGGAGATATAGTTGACTTTGCAGTTAAGCAAATTGAACAGAAGGTAAATGAAGTGAACGAGAGTTTGAATAATGAAAATGAACTATTCCAACTTGATAATCTTCTTACTTCTGACCGGTTTAATCATTTAAGTGTTTATAGTAATGGCATTGTAAGATTTACAGAGCCTTCATTCCTCAACGATACGATTAATGAAGAAAAGTTTGTAAAGCTTTTTAAGTTATTAGTTGACGAAACGTACTTAAAAGAAAAGCCGGAAGTTGATCCTAAAGAGACTAAGTTTCATTCTATCATTCAAAACAAACTAATTAAAAGGGTTCAAAATAAAGTACATACCAACTTAGAATTAACTCCTGAAAAATTACCCGGTTTGTACTTCAACTTTAATATTGATTGTATTGGTTTAAATGGTGCATTTATTGGTGCTAAATCAATTCCTTTTTATAAAAAGAATGAGACAATTGATAAAGAGTTAAGTCATTACTTTAGTCTTATCTCTACACTTAATTTGATGTATCCTGATAGGAGTACAGGAGACAAATTTTATATCATTGGTGATGAACCTTCAGATGTTAACTCCAAAGAACATCGTACCTGGGAGAACATCAAAAAAAACAATGCTGTTTCTCTTTTATATGCTGAACAGGCAGATGTAGTTGCAGAGGAAATTGAGCAAAAGAATGCAACTCAATTCTTAGCAGTATAGATTTTAAACTATTAATATTTGCAGTGCTTGCCTTTTTAAGCCTTCCGGCTTTTGTCGTTTAAGCAACGAAGCACAAGGCTTATTTTTAATCCATGCAAAGCACAAAAACCTTCAATAAAAAATACTTCAAAAAATTACCCTTACGGTTAATAGTGCTGTTAGCCCTTTTTGCAGGTACACTGTTTTTATTTGTTTTCATCATACATGAAGTGCTTTGGGAAAAAGAAGAAGCAGTTGATAATTCCATATTCAGTTTCCTTTCTGCTAATGTTATCAGTAACCGGCTTACAGGCTTTATGAAGGGAGTAACCTACTTTGCTTCAGCTACATTTTTGCAAATAGCCTATGCTGTGTTAGTGCTGTTATACCTGGTCCTAAAAAACTGGAAGCGAGCAGTTGAAATTGCCGTTATCGGCATCGGGGGCTTTGCAGTCAATTACTTTATGAAATTATCCTTTCATCGTGTGAGACCACCGCATCCATTGATTGAACGCTTACAAAACTTTAGCTTCCCCAGCGGTCATGCTACATCAGCATTTATATTTTATGGCTTACTCACTTACCTGATATGGAAAACAAATATTCCCAAATTGTACAAATACATTGCAGGCTCAATACTTATTTTATTCTCCTTATTAATAGGGTTTAGCCGGGTATATTTAAGAGTACATTACCCAAGCGATGTATTGGCGGGGTTTTGTATTGGCTTTGCATGGTTACTTTTAACTATTTGGTTGTTTGAACGTTTAAAAAAGAAGGCGGATATAGAAGCAAAACAGCATAAGAGATAACTACTCCTGGCAGTTTAGTTGGTACAATTTTTACGTATTTTTGAACCTCAATGGTAAAGTGGCTTCATAAAATATTATTTATTGTCATCGGCTTTTCTTTTTTCATTTCTGCAACGGAAATGGATTTAGGAGAGGCCCATAATACTTTTTTTGATGACTCTGATACCTACGTGAAAACGGAACAGGTTTCGCTTGACCATGCTTCAGCTATGCAACAGGAGCATGACACCTACGCTTTGGTTTATTACATAATCAATCATTACAACGCATCAAAAGAGCAGTTAGTACACATACAATATCCACCTGCAAATTATTACGACCCGCAATCGCTAAAACTTTTTCTTCTCAACTCTGTCTGGCGTATTTGATATTCATACCACTTTTATCAGTTAAGCTCATAATCGCTAAGATTGTATGGCTTATACTTTATTGGTAATCTATTTCTCATCAGTAAATCAAAATAAATGGTACGCATACAAATTAAAAATGCCGCTTTTTTTATGGCAGTTCTTTCGCTTTCAATATTATCTTCCTGCGAGCAGAAAAAAGAAAAAAAACATAAGAAGAAAGATAAGGAAGAGCAAACAACTTCATCCGACCAAACTCAAAATGTACAGGACAATAATACAACTGTTGATTGCGATACCTTACTTTGGAAATACGTTTATAACCGGGAAAGATTACAAGTCACCGATATATGCAAAACCGTTACAGGTGTGATAGAAGAAAGCAGCGCTAATGAAGATGGCGATCAGCATATGCTTTTAAAACTGGATGCAGGTCAGGAAGACTTACTCACTAAAAAGAACACAAAGAAAAAGCAAGGCGACTTAGTAATAGAAGCGGTATGTGCAAATAAAACAACATTAGGAAAAGTTGGTAATACCTGCAATGGCTATATCAACAAAATACAAATTCCAAAATTGGGCGAGCATGTAAAAGTAACAGGCAGCTTGGTGATAGACAGTCACAATGGTTGGGCAGAAATTCATCCGATAACTAAAATTGAAATCTTAAAATAAAGAAGAATGAAAACATCTTTGAAATGGGCTTTTGTACTTTAGCTTTATTGGCAAAACGCTTACCCCAATAAATTTTTATGCGCTATCTGCTTTTATTTATTCCATTAGCTATTTTAAGTGAGTTTGTGTTTCACAACCAGCTTTTGTTGTTTGTTTCTGCTGCCTTTGCATTGATTGCACTTTCTGCATTATTGGGCGAAGCAATAGAAGTATTATCAGGTTATACAAGTGATAAAATAGGGGCTTTATTAAATGCCACGTTAGGTAATGCGGCGGAACTTATTTTTACAATTATTGCACTCAGGGCGGGCCAGGTAGCTTTGGTAAAAGCCTCCATTGTGGGCGCCATCCTCGGCAATTTACTTGTTCTTCCGGGATTAGGAATGTTGTTGGGAGGTATTAAAAATGGCAGACAATATTTTGATCGGGATGCCGCCGGTGTTAATTCTACCATGATGACACTTTCTGTTGCCGGATTAGTTTTGCCTACTATTTTTGAGCTGCTTCATGAAGTACAAAATAAACAGGGCTACAAGCTTGACATTACCGATAAATCGCTGGATGAATTTAGCTTAGGCATTGCCGGTGTGTTGATAATAGTATATTTACTCAGCCTTCTTTATTCATTTACTTCTAAGCCGGCCACACAGAAAACAGCAATAACAGAAAAGGAAGAAGAGGCAGAAAAAAAGCAATGGACTTTAAGCAAATCGTTATTAATAATGGCCGTCAGCACTTTGTTTTTGATTTATATGAGCGATTTATTAGTAGGTTCTGTGCAGCATGTTATACAAAACTTTCATGTAAGTGAAACCTTTTTAGGAATTATACTTATCCCATTGCTCAGCGATGTAGCAGAACATGTAGTGGGCGTTCAAATGGCTTATAAAAATAAGATGGATTTATCTATGTCTATTTCTCTTGAATCTGCCACACAAATTGCATTATTTGTTGCTCCGGTGCTGGTATTCATTTCCTTTTTTATGGGTAATGAAATGAACTTATTCTTTAGCCCTTTTGAAATAGTAATCGTAGGGCTTTCTGTTTATTTTATTAATCAAATTTGTGAAGACGGGGAATCGAACTGGCTTGAAGGAGTCCAATTGATTATAATGTATATTATTGCTGCTATAGGATTTTATTTACTTTGATATACATAACAATCTGATGGTAGTTCTTATTTGGAAATAAAATATTCTTTATTACTGATACAAATTTTTACAATCGAATGAAAACATCTTTAAAATGGGCTTTTGTCCTTGGATTCCTTGGCTTTGCTACATCGTTTGGTGCTCATATTGTGGCAGTAAATCTTCCTTTTTATGCAGAGAAAGTAGGCATCGGTTTAACCATGATTGGTTTGCTGATAGCTATTTATGATTTTGCTGAAATAATTGCCAAACCTGTATTTGGAGGCTTGGCAGATAAGAAGGGAATGAAGAAGGCACTTTATCTCGGCATCATTATTTTCATTCTTGCTTCCTTGTTATATCCTTTTGTTCCCCCCAAATTTTTAATAGTGGTACGTTTTTTACAAGGCTTAGGAGGGGCAGCACTTTCCGCTGTATCACTTGCCATGGTGGGTACTTTATATAAAGAAAACAAAGGCAAAGCCTTCGGCATTTACAATGCAATAAAAGGTGCAGGCTATGTGGTTAGCCCTATTATTGGTGGTGCCATTGTACTGCACTCAAACTTTGGCGGCATCTTTTATGCCTGTGCAATAATAGGTGTCATCGCTTTGTTACTTGCCTTTACATTACCGGCCGATAAACAAAAAGGCAGTGCAGCTTTTGATGATGACGATGATGATTTTTCTTTCAAATCACTATTTGCGGTTTTTAAAAATAAAACGTTAGCACCCTGGTTTTTAATCATCGTTATCAATATGTTTTTTGTTGGCATTCTCTTTGGCTTTCTGCCTGTACGGATTCACGAATTAGGCTATAATCCGTTTGATACCGGTTTGTTGCTTTCAGTAACAACTATTTCTTATTTATTAGTGCAGCCTGTTGCGGGATGGTTGGCTGATAAATATAACCAGGTTTTAATACTACGTTTAGGAATGTTATTATCTATTGTATCAACTGCAGCCATACCTTTTGTTACAGGAACATTATTGATCATTACTTGTATTGTTGCAGGCATAGGCATTGGTGTAGTATGGACAAACTCTGATGCACTGGTTAGCAAACTTGCAAAAGAAAACGAAATGGGAGCAACAATGGGTGTAGCAGGCTCTTTTAAAGAATTGGGTGATATGATAGGTCCTTTGCTGATGGGGGTAATTTCACAGGCGTTAGGCTTGAAATGGGGCTTCGTTATTTGTGCTGTATTGGGTGGAATAGCCTTACTGGTAACTATAATGGTTGCTCAAAAACCAAAAGCCAAAAGCGAATGATTGTTGCATTGAGATAAAATCTTTTATTTTTGTTCCCCGATGGTAAAGTGGCTTAAGAAAATATTATTTGTTGCTATCTGCCTATCCTTTTTCATTTCTGCCACAGAAATGGATTTGGGAGGAGTACACAATACATTTTTTGATGAATACGATACTTACGTTAAAGCAGAGCAGGTATCACTCGACCATGCTGAAGCGCAACAACAACAGCATGATGCTTATACTTTCATCTGCTACTTCCTTAATCAATACAATGCATCAAATGGTCAGGCTTCGTTTGCAAAGCATCCAGCCGAAGACTATTATAATTGCTACCCGCCAAGGCTTTACCTTCGCAACTCCGTGTGGCGGATATGATATTGTGTATCCCATCTAATAGCAAATCAAAGCCAGAACAGGCTTTAGTCTTTCCCTTCGCACAAGGGTAAAATCTATTTTACAATCTGAACAGTTTTTAGATAAAACGACCTGGCTTTGAAAGTCTTGTCATAAGATTATGGGGTGCATTTCAAATTTTCGTTTTGAAATTAATTTGTAATTTAAGGTAACCAAAAATACTTGCCATGACAAAGACTCAATATTTGGAATTAGCTTCCCAGCGTTACGATAAGTTTCGGGAGTTGAAT
>JAABUN010000933.1_pt1 | contig 70699 bp, 72 predicted proteins | sample 5559311 | NCBI WGS metagenome assembly JAABUN01 (sample SAMN10711877, study PRJNA513370) | rock metagenome | isolation source: Antarctica rocks | place: Antarctica: Victoria Land, Siegfried Peak sud | reverse complement strand
AGACCAGATCCTGCCAACCGGCAGCTTCACCGGCACCCCCCAGCAGGCCCTGGACTGCGCATGCACCCTCTACCTGTCCGGCCCCACCGGCTAACCCCCACGAACTTCCGGGCCTGACCACTTAGCCTGGTCCCGGCCGCCGCCGACCAGCCGCTGACCGGCGACGCCCGCGACCAGCCCGCGCCTCAGCCGCCGGATGACCCGGACCTGGCGTACGGGCCGACGCTCGAGCTGCCAGCCCGCAGCCTGCAGCCAGGCGACCGGGTGCTCGTCGAGGACGACATCGGGCTGTGGGCGGTCGCGGAGTCCGCCGAGCCCGACCTCGACGACGATCAGCTGTGGTGCATCGACTGGCGCAACGATGACGATCAGGCCGGGTCGCTGCTGCTCCCAGAAGGACATCAGCTGCCGGTGCGCCGCCTCGACGAGGCCGACGAGCTCGAGACCGCGTCGCTGCGTGGTTGGCGGTGAGCGGCCCGCAGCCATCGACACAGGCCGACGAGCTGCTGGTCGTCCTGCTGGCCGGCATGATCGGGCTCGGAGCCGTCGCCGGCGCCGCCGTCGTCGGCTGGGAGCGGCTGATCGGTTGGCTGGTCGAACATCAGGTGCTACTGGCCGCCACCCACAACCCCGCCGTGATCGTGCCGTACACCGGCGGGACCGGGTTGGACCGGCCGCGGCTGGCCGTGCTGACCGCCCTGGTCCTGCTCGGCCTGCTCGCCGGCCGGGTGCTGTGGCGTGGCCGACGTCCTGGCGAGCAGCGGCGATGAGGCCGATCAGCAAGGTGTTCCTGGCCCGCCTGGCGACAGCGGCGATCACCAAGGCGGCCTGCAAGGGCCACGGCCGGCGCTGGACCGATTGGGAGTGCGCGCACGCGGCCGCCGGCGACAGCGGGCAGGCCGAGCTGGCCGCGGCGCCGGCGATGGTCATGTGCGCCGGCTGCCCGGAGACCGTCCGGTGCGCTGAGCGGGCCGAGCTTGATCGGTACAGCGGCCGGGCAGCCGGCGCCGCCTACCTCAACGGCGATCGCCGGCAGACCGCTGCGGTGGTCCGCAAGCCACTGCCGTCACCGCAGCCTGACCTGACCGGTGCCGAGCATCCCGGGGAAGCGGGCCAGCTCGGTGTCGAGGGCGTACGGGAGCTGCTTGACCAGGGCCTGCTCGTCATCAAGGGGGACAGTCGATTTTCACCGGCGGCATGACGGCATCGGCGCCCGATTCTGTGCGCGCGCCGGCAATGTCCTGGATGGCTAGGCGTGCTCTAGGTCAGCTGCTCGCCCGCCGCCTGCATCCACAAGCGCATCGTTGTGCACCCGACAACTTGAGAACGTCCGAAGCCCCGCTCAGAGCGCCGGGGACCGAGTGTGGAAGTCGGTGCCCGTCTGGAACGCCGCACCCACCCGGAACAGGGTGGCCTCGTCGAACGGACGCCCGAAGACCTGCATGCCGATCGGTAGGCCGTCGGCGTCGAAGCCGCACGGCACGTTCAGCGACGGCAGGCCGGTCAGCGACGGGACCCCCGTGAACTGCATGATCGCGGAGAGCATGTCCTCCGGGGCACCCTCCGAGATTTCCACCAGCGTCTCTCCCACCCGGGTCGCGGTGAAGGGGAGCGTCGGGCACACGAAGACGTCGACCGACTTGAACGCCTCCAGGAAGTGCGCCCGCAGCGCCGTGCGGTAGCGCTGAGCCTGCAGGTAGTGGGTCGCCAGGTGCAACTCCCCCACCTCCAGGAGCAGGCGGACGTCCTCGCCGTATTCCTGCGGTCGTTCGCGCAACCACTGCTGGTGGTACGTGCTCGGCTCGCACGACTCGATGACGAGCTGAGCCGCGATGTTGCCGTGAATCCCCTCCACCTGCACGTCAACGACCCGGGCGCCGAGCCCTTCGAAGACGTCTAGGGCAGCTAGGACCGAGGCACGAACCGGCGCTTGGAGGTGATGGAAGAAATAGTCGGGGATGACTCCGATCCGCAGGCCGTCGACGCCGCGGTGCAGGTCGGTCGAGTAGTCGGCGACGGGCACGGCCGCGCTGGCCGGGTCGAGCAAATCATGACCCGCGATCGCGGAGAACATAAGCGCGCAGTCCTCTACGGTGCGCGCCATCGGCCCGACAGTGTCCATGCTCCAGGCCAGCGGGATGACGCCGAAGTTGCTTACCCGGCCGATCGTCGGCCGGAGTCCCGCGATCCCGGTTACCGCTGCCGGCAGTCGCACCGAGCCGCCCGTATCGGTGCCGAGCGCACCGAAGCAGGTCCGCGCCGCGACTGCCGCGCCTGACCCACCGCTGGACCCGGCGGGGAAGCGCTCGATGTCCCAGGGGTTGCGCACGAAACCGTAGTGCGGGTTGGCCGACGTCCCGCCCCATGCGAACTCGTGCATGTTGGTTTTGCCGACGATTACCGCGCCTGCACCCTTCAGCCGCCGGGCGACGGTGGCGTCCTCGTCGGGGCGCCAGTCGGCGAGCACCTTGCTGCCGGCCGTGGTGGTCAGCCCGGCGAGCCCGATGTTGTCCTTGAGCGCGATCGGGATGCCGTGCAGCGGGCCGAGCCGGTGACCCGCCCGGATCATCATCTCGGCGGCGCCGGCGACCTCGCGGGCCGAGTCGCGGTAGACGTCGATGTAGGCGCAGAGCCTGCCGTCCACCGCATCGATACGGTCGAGGCAGGCCTCGGTAAGCTCGACCGGCGACACCTCGCCGGAGGCGACTCGCCTTGCGGCCTCCGTGAGGGACAGCTCGAGAACGTCGGCGTCGGCCATGGCGCTACTCCGTGGAGTCGGTGTGCGGATGGGCAAACACGGTGATGGGCAGCGTCTCGCGGTACTCATCGGAGCGCATGACCCGGCTTAGGTCGTTCACGCCCGGCAACCACGCCGCGAGTAGCGCCGTCACGGCGGGAACCCGGTCGGGGTCGAGCGGGAGGTCCGCGAGGCGGGCGAGCGCACGCACCTCCTCCTCGTCCACCGGCGGCTGGTCGGTGCTATGCGTCATCGGCTCAGACTCCCATGTACTCGTGCTGAAGCTGACGGTCGGCCAGCAGCTGGTCGCAGGGCAGGATCCGCACGATCCGGCCCTTCTCCATCAGGTTGGCGTGCGAGGCGAGCCGCGCCGCGAACTCGAGGTTCTGTTCGACCAGGACCACCGTGATCCCAGACTGCTCGTTCACCTCGCGGACGTGCGCGGCGATCGCGCTGACGATCGAGGGCTGGATGCCCTCCGACGGCTCGTCCAGCAGCAGTAGCCGTGGCTTGGTCATCAGGGCCCTGCCGAGCGCGAGGATCTGCTGCTGTCCTCCGCTGAGGCCGGACCCGGCTAGTCCCGCCTTTTCCCGCAGGACCGGGAACTGGTCGAGCACCTCGTCCAGGGTCCCCTTCCAGTCCTTGCGGCCGGTGCCGTACGCCGCCACGCGCAGGTTGTCGAGCACGCTCAGGCCCGGGAAAATCTCGCGGCCCTGTGGGACGTACGCCATGCCGCGGCGCGCTCTTTCGTAGGCGGGCAGTCGGCTGACGTCCTGGTCCTCGAACAGGACTTTCCCGGCCATCAGGGGGCGTTCGCCGGCGAGTGCCTTGAGCAGCGTGCTCTTGCCGACGCCGTTGCGGCCGAGCACCGCGACGCGCTCACCGGCCGCGACCGAGAAGTCCAGGTCCTGCAGGACCGGCGTCGTGCCGTAGCCGGCGCGAATGCTCTCAGCCCGCAACATCTGCGACCGCCGTTCTTCCCAGGTAGATGTCCAGCACTTGGTCGTCGGCGCGGAGCTCCTCGATGCTGCCGCGGGCGAACACAACGCCCTCATGGAACATTGTCACGGGCGCGCCGAGCACCCGTACGAACTCCATATCGTGCTCGACGACGACGACTGTGGCGTCGACGGCGAGCGCGCGGACCAGGTCCACCGTACGGAGCGTTTCCTCACGGCTCATGCCGGCGGTGGGCTCGTCCAGCAGGATGACGACCGGCTCACCGGCCACCACCATGCCGATCTCCAGCCACTGGTGCCCACCGTGGGGAAGCGACCCGGCGGGCAGCCAGGACTTATCGGCTAGTCCCATCCCGCCGAGAATCGCGCTGGCGCGCGCGTCCGCCGCTCGCGCATTCCCGAGCCGGGCGTAGGCCGCCAGCCAGAGGTTCTCGAAGGCCGTCAACGTGGCGTAGTAGCTGGGTACCTGCAGCTTGATGCCGATCCCGAGGCGGGCGCGCTGGTCCGGCCGCATCCTGGTGATGTTCTTGTTGCCAAGGTGGATCTCGCCGCTGGTCGGTCGGTAGCGGCCGGTGAGGAGGTTGAAGAAGGTGCTTTTGCCGGCGCCGTTGGGACCGATCAGGCATTGCACGGTCCGGGCCGGGACGCTGAGAGAGGCGCCGCGCAGTGCCTTCACACCACCGAACGACTTGTGCAGGTCGGTGGCCTCAAGGGCCGGGAGTTCCACTGCGCTACTGCGATTGGACAGCACGGAGCGGATGTCCGCCGTCTGGGCTTCGGCGGCCAGGTGGGCCGGCGCCGGGGAGGTCCGCAACGCGGGAAGGACGCGGCGCAGCAGGCTGGCTGTTGTCGGGACGATCCCACCTGGCAGGACGAGCACGACGGCGATCAGCACCGCCCCGAGCACGATCGGCGTTGCTGACCCGCCGCTGCCACCGAGCGTCGAGGACAGGCCCTGGACGAGGGCGACTCCGAGAAACGCCCCGACGATCGAGTCGCGGCCCCCGACGAGCACCCAGATCGCCACCAGCGCCGCCTGCTGGAGCCCGAAGACGGCTGGGTTGATGAACAGGCCCCAGGCCGCGTAGAGACCTCCGGCCAGGCCGGCGACGGCGCCACCGATAACGAACGCCCCGAGCTTGTAGCGCCGCACGTCGTATCCGAGCAGTGTCGTGCGCAGCTCGTTCTCGCGCACCCCCGCGACGATGCGGCCGAACGGGCGCCGCCGCAGGATGCTGAGCAGCACGGCGACGACCACCGCGATCGCGACGCAGGCAGCCAGCAGGGCGTTGGAGCCGAGCAGGACGGGCCCGTCAGCCCCGGGGAGCATCAGGGGAGGCACGCCGACCAAGCCGTTGTAGCCGCCGAGCGCGGCGTCGCCGACGCGGTACTTGGGGTCCGCGGTGCTCGACATCACCGTAAGCAGGACCAATGTGACCGCCAGCGTGATGATCGCGACGTACACGTCGCCGACGTTGCCGTAGAAGATGAAGTAACCAAGAGCTGCGGCGAACAGAGCGGCCACGACTGCGGCGGCAGCGAGCCCGCTGACCGTCTCGTTCGTCGTCAGTGACAGGTTGATGCCGGTGATGCCGTACGCGTAGCCGCCGACGCCGAAGAAGGCTGCCTGGCCGAAGCTGAAGATGCCGGCGTGCCCCCACACGAAGGTGAAGCTGAGCGCCAACAGCCCGTAGATGACCCACAACGCCCACTCCTGCGCGCGGTAGTCCGGGGCTGCGTAGGCCAGGATGCACCCGGCGACGAGCAGTACGACACCGAGGGCGGCATTTCGGCCGCTGGCCCCAAGCCGGAGCCGAGGCGCGGCGCGCGCAGGCGCCTTCGCCGGGCCGGTCACAGCTGCCTGCCCAGCCGGCCGGAGATGCCCGTCGGGAGCAGCCGCAGCAGGACGATGGCCACCACGAGCAGCGACGCGGTGCCCAGGAAGGAGGTGAACACGTTGCTCATGAACGAGTCCACGCTGCCGAGCAGACCGGCCGCGGCGGCCGTCCCGGACAGCACGCCGGGGCCGCCGACGACGACGGTCATGAACGCTCTCCCGACATAGGCCTGCCCCATGTTCGGCACGACGCCGGCGACCGGAGCCAGGAGCGCACCCCCGGCACCGGCCAGGGCCGCACCGAAGGCGAATGTCAGCATGTTGATCCGCTTGGCGTTGATGCCGACCGCTGATGCCATGACCGGCAGCTGCGTGGCGGCCCGCGCCATGGTCCCGTAGCGGGTGCGCGTGAAGACGCCGAACACCACGGCCAGCAGGAACGCGGCGGCCGCGATGAGCACGAGGTTGTACTGCGAGATCGAGTAACGCCCGATCTGCAGGCTGCCGAGCGGTGTCGAAATCCCCTGCGTGGCAGGGCCGTATGCCAGCACTACGACCTGCACGAGGATGAGGCTGAGGCCCCAGGTGGCCAGCATCGTGGCGGCCAGCCGGCCGTAGAGGAACTGGATGAGCAGCCGCTCGACCACCAGGCCGACCAGGCCGACCGCGAATGTCGCGACCAGCATGGCGATCCACACGTTCAGACCGATGCGGACGCCGCTGAGAGTGAAGAAGGCCCCCAGCATCAGGAACTCACCGTGCGCAAGGTTGATGACGCCCATCATTCCGAAGATCACCGCGAGACCCATCGAGACGATCACCAGCAGTGAGACGCTGGTGAGCAAGGACAGGGCCAGGTTGGCCAACCGGTCTGCCTGCACGTCAGGGCGTGAACTGCTTGTTGGTCCCGGGCTCGGCCACGAGGTCGCAGACGTCCTGCTCGAACGCCGGAGGGACGTCCTGCTTGGTGGTCAGGACCGTGAAGCCCTTCTGGGCGTTGGCCTCGCCTATGCTGACGTTCTGAATAACGTGGTGCGACTTGCCGTCCATGGTCACCTTGCCGCTCGGGGCGTCGATGCTGACACCACCCTCGAGCGCCTTGATGACCGCGTCCCGCTCCACGCTCTTGGCCTTGTTGGCGGCGGCCGCCCACAGCTGCCAGCCGTTCCAGGCCGTGACCGCCGAGTCGGTGATGTAGGGGTAATCGGCGCCGTACTCCGCGTGCCAGAGGTCCACGAAACGCTCGTTCTCAGCGTTGTCCAACGACTGGATGTACGGCGTGGCGATCACGATGCCCTTGCTCTCTGCCGGCGAGAGCACGACCTGCTCATTGCCCAGACCGAAAGTCGCCGAGACCAGGGGTAGCGTCGCGTTGAGGCCGGTGGAGGAGTACTGCCGGTAAAAGGCGATGTGGTTGCCTCCGACGAGCAGTGAGATGACGACGTCCGGGCGCGTGGCTTGCAGGTTGTTGATGACCGAGCCGAAGTTGCTGGTCTCCAGCGGGATGAATTCGGACTTGACGACGGTCCCGCCCGCTTCCTTGGCGTACTTCTCCACCCACTGCGTCGAGATGCGGCCGTAGTTGTAGTCGGCTGCGATGACGTAGATGTTCTTGCCGTACTTCTCGATCGCGTACGGCACCAGGGCTGCGAGCTGCTGGGAGGGAACCACCCCGGTGTTGAAGGTGTTGCGGTCGCAGACGCCGCCCTCGTACTGCTCGTTGTAGAAGTAGAGCGTCTTGGTCCGGTCCAGGACGGGCCTGATCGCCTCCCGGGACGCGCTGGTGATCCCGCCCATCGCGACCACGACCTTGTCGCGCTGCGCCAGTTGCGTGGCGTACTGGGTGTACTTGGCGTTGTCGGACTGCGCGTCGTAGGACACCAGCTCGAGCGGGCGCCCGTTCACCCCGCCCTTGTCGTTGATGTCTTTGATCGCCAGCTTGGTCGCATCTGCCATGGCCGAGCCGTAGATGTTGAGTGGGCCTGTCTCGTCGAGCATGCTCCCCACTTTGATCGGACTTGTGTCCCCCCCGGCCTGCTCGCCCGACGTCTCGGAACCGGACCCTCCGCAGGCTGCGGTGAGGGCGATCAGGGTGGCGCCGAGGACGGCGGTGGCACGGTGGCTGAGACGTCGTGCGGTGCGGGTCATGAAAGCCCTCTCAGGACGGTGTGACGGGAAGGAAGGTGCGAAGGAGTCGCTGTCAGCCGGTAGACGGCGGCACGGGGAACCCGCCGACCAGCGACTCGTAGGCCCGGGCGAAGCTCAGCACGCCCAGCTCGTCCCAATGCTTGCCGACGATCATCATGCCGATCGGGCGGCCGTCCGTGACCTCGGCGGGAACACTGATGGCGGGGTGGCCGGTGACGTCGAACGGCGCCGTGTTGCCGATCATCTCGAGCGCCCGCACCACATACTCGTCGATCGGCGCGTCAGCGGGTGGTATCACCGTCGCCCGCATCGGGTGGGTGGGCAGGACGAGGACATCGACGTCCCGAAGCGCGGCGTCGTACGCGGCGCGGATGCGCGTGGACAGGTTCTGCGCCTTGGCGTAGTGCGTTCCGTTGTAGTTGTCGAGCATGTACTGGCCGCAGAGCGCAACGAACTGCACGGTGGGCGAGACGGCGTCGAAGTTCTTCGCCAGCCCCCGCGCGTAGTGGTCCATCATCTCGGGGCTGTAGCGGCCCTTGTAGCCGTATCCGTAGCCGTTGCCGCGCAGCATCTGCCAGGTCGCACCGTCTGTCGCGATGACGTTCCAGACGTGGACCGCGTCGGTGTGCTCCGGCACCGACACCTCCACGACCTCGGCGCCCAGCTCGGTGAAGCGCTGCGCGGCCCGCCGCACGGCGTCATCGACCTCGGGCTCGCTCAGCCCGGCTACAGCGAAACCCTCGCGGAGAATGCCGACCCGCTTGCCGCTCACCCCGTCGTCCAGGCCGTCGGTGTAGTCGATCCCGCTCGGCGCCCCGGCCTGGCGCGGGTCGGACCCGTCGGGACCGGCGATCGCGCTCAGCAGCACCGCTGTGTCGTGCACCGTGCGGGCCATCGGCCCGAGGTGGTCCAGCGTCGCCTCGATCGGGAAGCCGCCGGTGTAGGGGACCAGGCCGTGGGTGGCTTTCAGTCCGACGATGCCGCACCAGGACGCGGGCATGCGGACCGAGCCGCCCTGGTCGCCACCGACGGCCATGTCCACGGCTCCGGCGGCGACCAGCGCCGCGCTGCCGGAGCTGGAACCACCGGTCGACCGCGTGGTGTCCCACGGGTTCAGCACCGGGCCGTTGGCGCTGGTGTGGCTACCGCCGGAAAAACACAGGTCCTCACAGACCGCCTTGCCGGCCACCGTGCCACCGGCATCGAGGATGCGCGTCACCACAGTGGCGTCCTCAACCGGGACGAAGCCCTGCAACGAGGCCGAGCCGTTCATCATCGGGATGCCCGCCACCATGACGTTGTCCTTGATCGCCACGCGCTTACCGTCCAGCGGACCGCTTCCGGCGCCGGTGATCTCGGCCGTGACGTACCAGGCGTTGAGCGGGTTGTCCGCGGCGTCGGGGGTGGCGCAGGCCCGCTCCGGCGCGCTCGGCCGGTCCTGCTCGGCAAGGGCGTCAACGACGTCGTACGAAGCGATAGCACCCGTCACCAGTGACTGCATGGTGGCCATCGCTGCCTCGTCGAAGTGCAGCTGGAAGGACTCTGCGATCGCCATCAGGTCGGCGCGCGAAGGGGGCTGAACCGCCATCGTGACTCCTCTTGTCTCAGAACCGCACGATGCGGAGACCGACCTGCGGCCGGCTTGTCGGCAGTCGATCACAGCGAGCCGAACGCGTCAACGAGTCTCGACATGTCGTCGCGGACAGGCATTAACGTGCTCAGACCCCCCGTCATCAGGCCTGGTCGAGGATCGCGAAGCCGCCTGGTACGGACTCCGCGAGATAGAGCGGCTGCTGGAAGCGGGCCGGCCCGTTCATGCGGACAGGCCCACGCGGACCGTCGAAACGCGCCCTCGCGAACGCACGGCCGACCGCGGTCGGGTCCGTCGAGCGGACAGAGCGGACCGCGTGGGCGTAGAGGTGGATGGCCTCGTACATCGACTCCGAGATGCTGGACACCGGTTGCGCGACAGGGCCGACGAAGTCCCGGTAACGCCGCAGGAATTCCCTGTTGCTGGTGGTGTCGAGCTGCTGGAAGTAACCGAAGACCGTCCACAGACCGGCTGCAGCCACGTCCCCGACGTGCTCGCGGGTCGACTCGTCCAGCGCGAGCGAGAGCGTCCGGCAGCGCTGGCGCAGGCCCGAGTCGTGAAATTGCCGCTCAAACGCTACCTCGTCCGCCCCGACGAGCGAGGACACGATCAGCTCGGCTCTCGAGCGCCCGATGCGCTCGAGCATCGGGCTGAAGTCGCGGGTCCCGAGCGCGGCGTACCACTCACCGGCGACTGTCCCGCGGCCACGGTCGATGGCCGCCCGGGCGCAGGCGTTGGTTGCCCGCGGCCAGCAGTAGTCGCTGCCCACCAGCGCCCAACGGCGGCTACCGGTCTCCGCCATCAGCCGCGGCACCGCGCGGCGGGTCTGTGCTGCCGGCCGCTCGCCAAGCCGAAGCACACGATCGCCGGCGCGACCGCCCTCGTTGACCGGCGTGTAGACGAGCAGCGCGCCGGCGGCGGCGGCGACCGGCTGGATGGCACGGAAGGTGTCGGACGTGACGTTGGTGAACACCACAGAGCAGCCGTCCACCTCGATGAGACGGTGCAGCTCGGCTGCCCCCGTGGACGGGTCGGTCCCGTCGTCGGCTACGGCGACTCGCACGGAGCGCCCATCCAGGCCGCCATCGTCGTTGACCTCCCTGGCGGCCAGCCGAGCAAGATGCACGCTCGCCGCGGTGTAGACGCTGGCCGGGCCCGACTGGCTGATGAGCACACCGACCATGAGCGCGCCCGGCTCGCGCTGACTGGGCAGCGCAGGGTCACCCTGACGCAGCAGCCAGCGGATCGCGTCGTCGTCCAGCTCGGCGACGACACGCACCCGGGTGCCCGCGCCGTCCGGCGACATCGTGCACGTCACCCTGCCCGGCCACGGCACCTCATGCCGGATGACGATGCGCCGTCCGTCCTCGACCGCGGTGACACGGCCGGTGGCGAGCATTCCGCCGAGATGACCGGACGATGGGTTGCCGGGGAGGGTGAAGCGGACGACCGCACCGGGCGCGACCCGGTCGCACGACGCCCCGAAGAGCCAGCCAGCATCCGCCCGGCCGCTGCCGAACATGGCGAACACCGCCGCAGGGGAGGAGGACACGTGCTCTTCTTCGACCAGAACAACGGTGCCCATCGACTACGACCCCCCGTCGGGCCCCGGCGCCTCGATACCGTTCTTGAGGTCCGTCAGCGAACGTCGGTACAGCTGCCCGAGGAAAGACATCATCTCCTCGACCGACCGCGGCTCCAGCGAGTAGAGCCGAAAGCGGCCGTCTCGACGCTCCGCGACCAGACCAGCCATGCGCAGGATGCGAAGGTGGCTGGACACCGCGGTGCGGCTCAGCGCATCGACGCCAGCGGCCAACTGCCCGGCCGAGGTCTCGCCGTCTTTGGCGAGCAAAGTCAAAATCGTTCTCCGGGTCGGGTCCGCGAGGGCCTCGAAGGCAAGGCTGGCCTGGGGCATACCAATCTTCCGGTCGGGCTGGTGGCCTTTTGCCCCCAGTCAACGAAGTCCGAACAGTACGCCCTCGGCGGTCCGCCGGACCGGCCCAGATGGTGGGCGGTGCACCGACTGCCACTGCCGGCCGTTCGGTGTCAGGAGTGGTTGCGCTCAGGTGAGTACGAACTCGTAGTCGCCCAGCCGACCGCCGGCGGCCGCCGCTACCGGCACCGGACCTGAGCGCACCGCCGGCCGCTGCCGGTGCGCGCACTGCCGCGCCGGAATCGCCTCTTACCGGGCGCGGCGTCGGGCCGCGGGGCACGATGTCAAGAGCCGGGCTCGATGGGCACGATCAAGCCACGGAGGACGAAGCATGGCGGCACCAGTGACGCACCCGGACGAGCTGCGTGAGCGCGCGGTGCGGCTGGCAGTCCAGGCGCGTAAGGACCCGGCGAGCCGGCCAGGTGCGCTGGCTCGGATCGGCGGGCAACTCGGGATCAACCCCGAGACGCTGCACAACTGGGTGACGAAAGCCGAGATCGACAAGGGGAACCGACCCGGCACGACGAGCACGGAGGCTGAGCGTCTGCGTGAGTTCGAGCGGGAGGTCAAGGAGCTGCGCCGAGCGAGCGCGATCTTGCGGTCCGTGCCGGCTTTCTTCGAGGCCGAGCTCGACCGGCCACACGCACGCTGATCAACTACGTCGACCAGCACAAGCAGGAGTTCGGTGTCGAGCCGATCTGTGCGGTGCTCACCAGCGCCGACGCCAAGACTGCCTCCAGCACCCTGCTAGGCCGCCGAGCAGCGCCCTCCGTCGGCGCGGGCGGTGCGCGACGAACGACTCAATATCGAGGTCACGCGGGTGCACAAGGCCAACTACGGCGTCTACGGGATCCGCAAGGTCCACGCACAGCCGGCCCGCGAAGGCATCACCGGCTGCAGCGGCCGCCCCGTCGCCCGGTGCACGACGCAACGGCTTATGAAAGAGCCCGGCCTGCGGGGAATCTCGCGTGCCAAGGGCCCACGCACGACCGTGCCCGGCGCCGGCCTGGACACCCGCCCGACCTGGTCGACCGCGCGTTCACCGCACCAATCCAAGATCGGCTGTGGTTTGCCGACATCACTCAATGGCTTCGACGAGCCGACGATCGGGCTGCACCCGCACGACAGCGCGCGCATGAACGCGCTGCTGCTGCAGCTGCGCGACAAGAGCAACACCGTGCTCGTCGTCGAGCACAAGCCCGAGGCGATCGCGATCGGCGACCACGTCGTCGACCTCGGTCCGGGCGCCGGGACCGCCGGGGGTGGTGTCGTCTTCCAGGGCACCGTCGACGAGCTGCGTCGCAGCGGACGCTCACTGGCCGGCACCCTGGACGACCGGGCCTCGCTCAAGACGTCTGTGCGCGCGCCGTCCGGGGCGATCGAGGTGCACGGCGCGAGCACGCACAACCTCAGGGACATCGACGTCGACATCCCGCTCGGCGTGCTCGTCGTCGTCACCGGCGTCGCCGGTTCGGGCAAGAGCTCGCTGATCACGGGCTCGGTGGCAGGGCGCGACGGCGTGGTCTCGATCGACCAGGGCGCGATCAAGGGATCGCGGCGCAGCAACCCGGCCACCGACACCGGGCTGCTCGACCCGGTCCGTAAGGCGTTCGCCAAGGCCAACGGGGTCAAGCCGGCGTTGTTCAGCGCCAACTCCGAGGGTGCCTGCCTGACCTGCAAGGGCGCCGGCGTCGTCTACACCTAATTGGCGATGATGGCCGGCGTCGTCACCGTCTGCGAGCAGTGTGAAGGCCGGCGCTTCCACGACGAGGTGCGCGACACACCCTCGGCGGGCGCAACATCAGCGGGGTGCTCGAGATGGCGGTTTACCGAGGCGCAAGGGCTGTTCAGCGCGGATGAGGCGCGCACGCCTGCCGCGGCCAAGGTGCTGGAGCGGCTCGTCGACGTCGGCCTCGGCTACCTCAGCCTCGGCCAGCAGCTCACCACCTTGTCCGGTCGCGAGCGGCAGCGGCTGAAGCTGGCCACGCAGATGGGCGGCAAGGGTGACTGTTCGTGCTCGACGCCGACGACCGGCCTGCACCTGGCCGACGTCGAGCAGCTGCTCGCCCTGCCCGACCGGCTGGTCGACGCCAGCGCGTCGGTACTGGTCGTCGAGCACCACCAGGCCGTCATGGCCCACGCCGACTGGATCATCGACCTCGGTCCCGGCGCCGGCTACGACGGCGGGCGGGTCGTCTTCCAGGGGACGCCGGCCGACCTCGTCGCCGCGCGCTCGACGCTCACCGGCGAGCACCTCGCGGCTTACATCGGCGGCTGAGCTCGCTGTCGCTCGCGCCACTCGTGTGCGTGGACCGCGTAGACGAATGTGTCGGCCCAGGCGCCGCTAAACCAGATGTCGCCGCGGTGGTGCGCCTCCTGGCGCATCCCGAGCCGGCGGCACAGCGCGAGAACCAGGTGCATGCGCCGACGCAGCGAACTGGTCTATCTCGGCTGAGCAGCAAAGGATCCTCGCAACGCCTCCACGGCCCTGACGACCTCGGCCGCGCCCTCCCAGTCGATGACCGGGACACGAGCAGTGTCAGCCGCGACGACCTGGTCGCTCCAGGGCACCGTCCCGGCGAAGGTGAACGCGTGCCGCTCGCAGAACTCCTCCACCGCTGCAGCGTCTTCGGCTGAGCGGACCTTGTTCGCCACCACCCGCACGTCCGGCACGGGCAGCTCGGCGACCAGCGCGCTCATCCGTCGTACGGTCTCGAGCGAGCGGTAGTAGGGCTCGGCGACCAGGAGCACCGCATCGACGTGCCGCACCGTGCCGCGGCTCAGGTGTTCCGGCGAGGCCTCCATGTCGACCACGACGAAGCGCTCCGGTCCGCCGAGGTCCTCGAGCAGCGAGGAGACGACGGCGTGCGCGGAGCACAGACAGCCCTGCTCGGCGTGCTCGGGCGCGCCCATGCCGACCAGGCGTACGCCGTCCGGACCGAGCAGAGCGTGACCGTCCAGCACCTCCTCGACGGGGGACAGCAGGCCAGTCCCGCCGCGCCGCCGCGACACCAGCGCGGTGGGCACCGGCGTCGACGTGGCGGTCAGCGCGGGTGACAGGCCCAGCGCCGTCCCGAGGTTGGGGTTGGCGTCGGCGTCAACGGCGACGACCTGTTGTCCTGCCCGTGCCGCCAACCGGCACAGGGTCGCCGACAGCGTGGTCTTGCCGGCACCGCCCTTGCCGGCGACCGCCAGCCTCACTGCGACTGCGACTGCGACTGCGACTGTGACTCGCGCCCGGCGAGCCGCTGGTAGCGCCGTCGATAGGTCGCGAGGTCGCGGGCCAGCTCGGCCAGTGAACCGGCCACGAGGTCGAGCCAGTCGCGTCCCTCGGGGGTCAGGCTGTAGGTGCGCCGCGCCGGCCCGCTCGCCGACGGTTCCCACGCCGAGGCAACCAGACCCTCCTCGTCCATGGCCCGCAGGCAGCGGTACAGACCCCCCGGATCGACCCGGTCCAACCCGAGATCGGCGACCTGGTCGAGCAGTTCGTACCCGTGCGAGGTGCCCTCGGCCAGCAGAAGCAGCAGGCAGGGCCTGAGGTAGTTGCGGGGCAGCCCGACCGGGACCTCCGCCGAGAATTCACTCATGCGGGTGCGACCGCCGCTCGGCAGCACATGCGGCAGCCTCCTCGACAGAATTCTGGCACCAGCAGTCAGCGCTGCACTCACCGTGGGTGGGACGGGTGAGGTCGGCGAACGACAGGGCGAACTCGGTACGACCCTCGGCCAGTCCGATTTCCGACATCACGTAGCCGCGCTCCACCCGTTCGAGATAGGAATCGGTCACGAGCTGGTCCAGGTAGCTGGTGCCGACCGAGGCCTCGACACCGAGGAAGCGCTCGAGCAGGGAAGCGTCGACGACCTCACCGAGCCCCTCGCCGCGCAGCCAGTACATCACCTGCAGGATCTCGCTGCGCCAGTACATCGCCTGCAAAGCAGCCGATTTGGGCGGGTGAAGCTCGTCCATCAGCGGCGCGGTCCGGCGGCGGCGTCGGCCAGGTCGGTCAGCTGCGCGAGCGCGTCCGAGATTCCCTCGAGCTGGCCGTTGACGGTCGTCACCGCCGGGCCGATCACCTCGCACTGCGTCTCGATGGCGCGCACGCCGAAGGACACCTTGCCGAGCAGCGTGGACGTACGGCGCAGCGATGCGGCGATCCGGATGAGGAAGTAGCCGATCGCGCCGACGACCAGCACGATCTCCAGGAGCGTCAGCACGATCAGCAGGGCAGTCATCGGGCGACCCTCCGGCTCGATCCGCCGGTCGGGGCCTCGACCGGCGTGAGCAGCTCGACGTGCTGCAGCGCTTCGTCTGTCAGCTGGTCGAGCCGGACTGCAGTCTCAGGAAGCAGCCACGTCGTGGCGGTGTTGCGAGCCACCTGCTTGCCCGCCGTCCAGACCAGTCCCGCGCCCGCCTCGATGCGGTGCACCTGGATGAGGAACAGCGACAGCAGCACGACCGCCACGACCGCCGCCACCAGGCCGAGACCCAGCGCGAGGAACCAGTACCCGTGGTCGCTCACGCCCGGCCTCCAGGGGTCAGGCTCGCGCGCGCCTCGGCTGCGGCGGCCACGATCCGTTCGGCGGTCGACACCGTCGTCTCCAGCTGCCACAGCCCGGCGGTGCCGTCACGGGTGTCGTTCAAGGCCGCGAGCACCGCCTCGGCCTTCTCGGCCGTGCGGGTCGCGCCGCGGATCATGAGCAGGAGCACCACGACCACGACGAGGACCACGAAGGTCCCGATCCCATAGCTCACGAGCCAGCCGTTCACGAGCCCTCCACAGGTGCCGCAGATCTCTGCTGAAGCGGGTTTGCCGACCGTACACCGCGATTCAGCACTATGTGTATGGTGCACCTACGTTCGAGCCGGGACACCGCTCAGGAGTCGCAGATGGCGCAGCCGAAGCACCAGCAGTCGTCGAACGGGCAGGCGCCGCGTACGCCCGCGCAGGAGCTGCTCGATCTCCTCGGGCCGGCCGAGGGCTTCCACGACAACAGCCACCTCGGCAAGTTCGGGCTGCCCGCCGGTGGCACCACGGACGAGATCGTGACCGCCAGCGACACCAGTGAGACCGCGCACGACTTCGGCCCGATGAAGAAGGTGCACGCCTTCTGGTTCGCCGGGATGAGCTGCGACGGCTGCAGCGTCGCCGTAACCGGCGCGACCAACCCGTCGGTCGAGAGCCTGCTGCTCGGCAGCCATCCGGGCATCCCTCGCGTGGCTCTGCACCACACCGTGCTCAACATGGAGTCCGGGCCCTACTACCTCGAGTCGGCCGAGCAGGCGATCGAGGGCACGCTCGATGCGCCGTACGTCGTCATCCTCGAGGGCTCGATCGCCGACGAGACCATCGCCCACGCTCAGGGTGGCTACTGGTCCGCTGTCGGCGAGCAGCCCTGGGGTGAGGGTGGGGCGCTGCGACCGGTCAGCTCGACCGAGTGGATCGCCCGGCTCGCGCCGAACGCCGCAGCGATGCTCGCGATCGGCACCTGCGCGACCTGGGGCGGCGTCCCGTCTGCGGAGGGCAATCCCACCGGCGCAATGAGCCTGATGGACTTCCTCGGCAAGGACTACCGCTCGGTGCTGGGCGTGCCGGTGGTGAACGTCCCGGGCTGCCCCCCGGTGGGTGACAACTTCACCGAGACCGTCGCGGCCGTCCTCTACTTCCTGCAGGGCTTCGGGCCGCTGCCCGAGTTCGACGAGCTCGGTCGTCCGGCGTGGCTGTTCGGCGAGACCGTTCACCGGCGGTGCGTACGCGGTGCCTACTACGAGGAGGGCACCTTCGCCAAGGAGTTCGGTGACCCCGAGTGCCTGGTCGAGGTCGGCTGCTGGGGGCCGGTCGTCAACTGCAACATCACCTCCCGCGGCGCCATCAAGAGCATCGGCGGATGCATGAACGCCGGCGGGGCCTGCATCGGCTGCACGATGCCGGGCTTCCCGGACAAGTTCACGCCCTTCTACAAGCGACCCCCGGGATCGCTCGCCTCCACGACGGTTTCGCGGCTCACCGGCAGCGTCATCCGGCCGCTACGCAAGTTCAGCAACAACAACCTCAACCGCGAGGTGCGCTGGGACCGCCAGGGGGCCAGCCCGAGTGCGTTCTCGCGCGAGAAGTCCGAGCCCAGCCCGCTGGCCGAGGCCGGGCACAAGTTCTACGACAAGCTCCGCCGCTACAACGACAGCGGCCGCAATGACGCCGAGGTGTGGGGCCGCGGCTCCGACGGAGCACCCAGCGGCGGCCGGCCGCACGACCGCGTCTGACCGCCCCCGTCTCCCCGCCAAGACCGCCGCCCAGTCCCAGGAGAGCCGAGCATGTGCTTCAAGACCCTGCCCGTCGAGTTCGACGACCGCGGCAACGCCAGCCTGCGCGGGGGAATCCCGAACCCCTACGACGTGAGCATCGCCAAGCCCGACGTCGAGATGAGCGAGGCCGAGCGGCTGGCCCGCATCGAGCGCCTGGTGGCCAAGAACGGCCACATCAAGGACCTCAACATGGACCCGGTCACCCGGGTCGCGGGCGCGCTCGCGGTGCACGTCACCGCCGACCTCGACAAGGGCGAGTACCTCGACTCGCACGCGATCGCGACACTGTTCCGCGGTTACGAGGTCATCCTCATGGGGCGCGACCCGCGCGATGCCATCTTCGTGTCCTCGCGCGCGTGCGGCGTGTGCGGCGGGGTGCACGCCCACGCTGCCGCGTACGCCATCGAGCAGGCCATGGGCATCTGCCCGCCACCACTCGGCACAGTCGTACGGAACATGACCGAGGCCGCCGAGATGGGCTACGACAACCCGCTGCATCTCTACCTGCTCGCGGGACCGGACTACTCCGAGGCGGTCATCCGCTCCTCGAACCCCGAGCTGTGGCCCAAGGCCGAGTCGTGGTCGTGCCCGAACGCCGACGTTCACGGCTTCAAGACGATGGCCGAGCTGATGACCGCCCTGAATCCGCTGACCGGCACGCTCTACCGCGAGGGCCTGGAGTTCACCCGCCTCTCGCGCGAGATGGTCGTCATCCTCACCGGCAAGTATCCCCACCCGCAGAACGTCGTGCCCGGCGGGGTGTCCACGACGCTCACGCTGCAGACCCTCAATGAGTACCACTCCAAGCTCGGCAAGATCTTCGACTACGCGCAGCGGATGTTGGCTGTCTGGGACGACATCCCTGCGTTCTTCTACGAGGCCGATGAGCGCTACCAGTACGTCGGCTACCGGCCGACCAACCACATCGACCCGGGTTACTGGGACGACCCGTACGCCTACGACGCGACGTATGAGAACTGCAACAGCTGGGGTGAGAAGCGCTGGTCGACGCCAGGTGTCGTGCTGGACGGCAAGCTCGTGACGACCCGGCTGACCGACATCAACATCGGGTGGGAGGAGTTCGTCGAGCACTCCTACTATGAGGAGTCCTCCTCCACGCGCTTCGCGAGAGACGCCCTGGGCAACCCGCTGTCGCCCTACCACCCCTGGAACAAGCGGACGCTGCCCAAGCCGGGGGCCAAGGACTGGAAGGACAAGTACACCTGGGCCTGCGCGCCCCGCTGGGACCGGCGGGTGGTCGAGGCCGGCTGTTACTCCCGGCTGCTGGTGACCGCCATGGCACAGAAGATGCCGCAGAGCGACTTCATGGAGGCGACCGGCCACAGCATGCGCTTGGTGATCCCCAAGGGTGAGAGCGGTCAGCGCGAGGTCGAGTGGCACGTGCCGGAGCGGTGGAACGCCTTCGAGCGCAACCGCGGCCGAGCCTACCACTACCTGTTCAGCCAGCTCGTCGGGCTGGAGAGTCTGTTCGAGGCCTACAAGCTGTTCCAGCAGGGTGAGCGCAAGGTGGCGGTCATGAACCCCGCCGAGCTCGAGAAGGCGATCCCGCAGGACGAGCGGATGTCGGTGGGCTGGTGGGGGGCCGGTCGCGGCTGGCTGACCCACCATCTCGTCATGGACAAGGGAAAGATCACTAACTATCAGATCTGCACCCCGTCGACAATCAACGCCTCGCCGCGCGACCCGTGGGGACAGCCGGGGCCCTACGAGGAGGCGGTGATGAACACGCCGATCATCGAGGACCTCTCGGATCCCGCCTCGTTCACCAGCATCGACATGCTGCGCGGCATCCGCAGCTTTGATCCGTGCATGCCGTGCACGACACACGCGCACACCGGTGACGGCGAGATCGTCCGCGAGGTCAACACCTGCTCGTGTGGCGGTGACTGACCCGAGGGTGGGCGTGCTCGTCGGCGGCGTCAGCGAACTATTCCAGCACGACCTGGACCTCGGGCGGCTGGCCATCGAGCGGCTGCAGGCCGAGAACCTTGGTCCCGAGGTGGCGGTCGAGGAGCTGCACTACGGCGCGGTCGCCGTCGCGCAGCGTCTTGAGGACCTGCGGCCGCACACGCTCATCCTGATCAGCGCCGCCGAGCGGGGTCGGCCCCCGGGCACGGTGGAGCGGTGTCGTCCCGACCCGCCCGTGCTCGACGCGGCCACCGTGCAGCTGGCCGTGGGTGACGCCGTGACCGGATACGTGCATCCGGATCTGGTTGTCGAGATCGCCGCCGCCCTCGGAGTCCTGCCGCCCAGGCTGGTGACGATCGAGGTCGAGCCGGCTCTGGTCGGCGGCGGTGAGGGGATGAGCCCGCAGGCGAGCGCCGGCCTCGAGCAGGCGCTGGTGCTGGCCCGCCGCGAGGTGGGCCGGGCTCCGGTCCTGACCCTGGCCGCCGAGCTGCGGCCGCTGCTGGCCGGGAACCGCCTCACCGGCTGCACCGCGCCCGACACGATGCGGTCGCTGCTGGCCGAGCTCGAGGGCCTGGACCGGCACGGTGAGTGGGGCCATGCCTTTGCCTTGCGAGACCGCCTGAAGCTCGGGATCGGTTCGCAGGCGAGCGCCGAGGGGATGGACCACCGTGACTGGGCGCTGTGGTGGGGTCTGATCGAGGAGCTGGACCGGCTGGAGGCGTGGGAGGCCGAGGACGGCTGAGCAGCCTCGCCGGCTGCGCTCAGTCCGTCACGACCGGTCGGCCGTGACGGTGCCCGAACAGCCGTTCCGGCACCGTCACGGCCGGCGCCGGTGGCTCGAGCAGACCCAGGTTCTGCGGCGGCACCGCCACCCGGATGCCCCTCGCCGTCCGGACGACCAAGGCCCCGTCGGCGAGGACGTCGACGGCCTCGCCGTTCACCTCCGGTCCGTCGGCTCCCATCGGGATGAGTCTGGCGCGCACCTGCTGGCCCAGTGTCGAGCACCGCGGCAGGTAGTCGGTCAGCACCTGCTCGACGGTTTGCTCCATTCGTCGCTCGACCGCGTCGAGGACCTCTCGCAGCAAGGCGTCCCGCGGCGGCGCCGCGGCCTCGACCAGGAAGGTCGCCGTCAGCCAACGGGTCAGGTCCGGTCCCAGCTCGACGTAGACGCCCAACGAGGCAAGCGTTTCGCCCGCGCCCGACAGCACCGTGTCCGGCCACGACAGGGTCGCCACCGCCTCCCCGGCCGTGTCGGAAGGCTCCCCGACCGCGTCGAGCAGGCCCAGCAGCGCCGGGACGTACGGCCAGCCCTCCCGGGCCGGCGGCAGCTCCGGCCGCAGCACCAGGGTGGCGCCAAGTCCCCGGCCCGGCCGGACCACCCAGGGCAGCCCGGCCCGCCCCCGGGGCGAGGCCTGATAGTCGGCGACGACGACGGCTCCGTCGGGGGCGTCCTGCCGGGCCCAGGCCATCGCCGTGGCCTCGGTGGACAGCAGCGCGGGATAGCTGCGGACCGTACGCGGGTGCAGGCTCTCAGCCAACACCTCGGGGGCCAGGTCGGTGGAGGGGGTGGCCGGCTGTCGGGTCATCGGGGACTCACCGCCAGCTCTCGGGGCGACCGGCTGCGACCGCCGCGTCGTTCAGCCCTGCGGCAGCTCGCTGCCACTGCGGGATGGCGAAGCGGGCCAGGGCCGAGCTGAGCACGCTGCGGAGCCGGTCCTGGTCCTGCTCGGCTGAGGCCACGCAGCCGTCCTCGACGGCGGCGAGCAACCGCGCGTAGGCCCGGGGCGGCTGTTCCAGCATGGCGCCGAGCAGCGCCTCGGCCACGTCGTACGCGCTGTCCGACAAGGCGAGCACCGCTGCCAGGACGCCGCGCACGACTTCCCGGCAGCCGTCGTCGGACAGCGCCAGCGCGCGCACCAGCTCTTCGCGCACCAGCGCCACCCACTGGACCACCGGCTCGTCCTCGAGCACCGCTGCCAGGTCCGCGTCCGCCTCACCGGGCAACCGCTCCAGCAGCGCGGACGCCTGCGCGCGTACGGGGACGTCGATGCCACCGACCGCCAGCACCTGGCGGGCCGCGAGCCGGGCCCGCGCCCGCTGGGCCGATTGCTCGTAGGCCAGTGCCAGGTTGGCCTTGGCCATGGCGTGCTCGGCCGGTCTGACGGTCCTGGGAAAGGCCGCGACCGCGCGCCGCGCCGCCTCGGCTGCCTGCTGCGGCTGCGCGGCGGCGAGCAGCGCGAGGGCAAGGGTGTTGGCGGCGGCCCCAGCACCGGCCTGGTCGCCGGCCCCTTCGGTGAGCGCCCCCTCGGCAAGTACCAGGGCCTGGCGCAGCAGTGGCAGAGCGGACGCGCTGTCGCCCTCGGTCAGCAGCAGCGCCCCGTGGTCGCGGGCTGCGCCGGCCGCGGCCGCCGGCTGTCCGGCCTCCCGGAACAGCGCCTGCGCTCGCGCGAACGCCTCGCGCGCCGGTGCGGTCCGTCCGGCGTCCTGCTGCACCAGTCCGAGGTTGTAGCGGGCAGCGGCCTGCTCGGCCGGCTGCGTCAACTCCTCGAAGACGTCGGCAGCGGCGGTGAAGGACTGCGCCGCGTCGTCGAGCCGGCCCACGCCGCGCAGAGCGATGCCGGCCATCAGGTCGGTCTTGGCCACCTCAAGTCGCATCCCGGCAGCCAGGAACCCACTACGGGCGTCACCCAAAGCCGCGAGAGCCGCAGCGTTCTGGCCGGCCTGCAGCAGCTGGGCGCCGAGGTGGAACGACGTCGTCGCATGCTGCACCGGGTAGCGGTCGGCCGGGAAGCGAAGCAACCGGGCGGTCAGCGACTCGGGCTCGGCCGTGGTCATCGTTTCGGCCTGACGCCGCGGCAAGCGCCGTAGCCTTCGCCCGTGCGGGCAGTGGTGGCGTGCTTCGGCAACGTGCTACGGGCTGACGACGGCGTCGGTCCGCAGGTGGCGGAGCAGCTCGCCAGGCAGGTGTTACCCCCGGGCGTCGTCGTGCTGGAGGTGGGCATCGGCGGCATCCACCTGGTGCAGGAGCTACTCGCGGCTCCCGCCGACCTGCTGCTCGTCGTGGATGCCGTCGACCTGCAGCGTCCGGCGGGCAGCGTGATCGTGCAGCGCCCCCACGTGCTGGACGTCTCGGCCCTGCCGGTGCACGAGCGGCGCGACCAGCTCGCCGACATGCACCTCGCGACGCCGGAGAAGGCGCTGATGGTGTGTCGGGGCCTGGGCGTGCTGCCCGCCTCGACCTTCGTCGTGGGGGTGCAGACGACGGACACGCAGGAGTCGCGGTACGGCCTGTCGGACACCACGGCCGCGGCCGTGCCGGTCGCAGTCGAACAGGTGCTCCGGTTGCTCGCCGAGCATGCGGTCGACGGCACCGCTACGCGACCGGTCGGGGGGTGATCTGCAGCAGCACCTGGACGGGCGGTGGGTGCGCGACCGCACCGTCGTCGGGTGCGACGTCCATCGCCACGAAGCCGGTCAGGTTCTCGCGCAGGGCTTCCTCGACGCCGTGCCGCAGCGTCTCACCGGCAGCCGTGCAGCCGGAGCAGGCACCGAGCAGGCGTACGCGGACGACGCCGTGCTGCACGCCGAGCACCTCGACCTCGCCGCCGTGCTCGTGCAGGTAGGGCCGGATCTGCTCCAGGGCCTGCGAGGCAGCCTCGATGTCGTCCACACCCACGCCGTACGCCTCGAAGAGCCAGTCGACAGACGGGTCCTTGCGGCGCAAATCGGGCAGCCGGTCCGCCAGTCCGTCCGCGAGCCGGGTGACGGCCAGCCGGTGCACGGCGTCAATGCCGTCGAGCAGCTCGAAGACGCGGTCGCGTACGTCCTCGTCGAGGCCCTCGATCTCGACGAGCAGCACCTCGAGCCGGTCGAGCAGCGGACCCAGGGCGGCCAGGTCGTCCTCAGCCACCCGCAGGCCGGGCCTTGGTGACGGCATAGTCGATGAGCGTCTGGTTCAGCTCGACGCCGTGCGCGGACTTGGCGTGCTTGCCAACCGCTGCCACCAGCCCATCCGACGTCTCGGCCCGGGCGACGTTGCTGCAGGCCACCCCCACGTCCGCACAACGAAATTCCAGGGTCATCGGCTTCTCCTTCGTCGAGGGCTGGGGGGAGAGATCTGAGCTGTTCGGCGTCCTCAGGAGGCGCGCGACGCGGCGCCGGGGCGCAGGTCCGAGGCGAGCACCTCCAGCGCGTCGGCGACGGCGACGAGATCACCGTTGATCTCGGCGACGACGCCCTCCACTGGAGCGACCCGGTGCGCGATCGCCCGCACCCCGAAGGTGACCTTGCCGAGCGTGTCGGTGAGCCGGCGCAGGATGAGGACGACCCAGATCAGGTAGAAGGCGAGCGCCGCGACGAGTACGGCGATGACGACGAGGGCGGCGATGGCAGCGGCAGACAAGGTTGCTCCTCAGGCCATTCCGGTCAGGCGGCGCAGTTCGCCGACGTAGCCGACGGCGTTGTCCTTGACGTCGGCCACGAGGGCCCGCGTAGTCAACAGGGCGGGCACGGGTTCGAGGGCGGCGGTGATGCCGACGCCGTGGGTGAGGATGTCGTCGGCGTAGCGCGCGCTCTCGCGAGCGGGTCTGATCACGTAGCTGGCCAGCGCGACCACCACGGGCGCAATGACCAACAGGCCGATAGCGCTCATGACCCACAGGACCACCACAGCAGGCTCCGATCGTCGACGAACATCACCTTCGAGTGGCAGTGTGCCCCCTGGTAGGTGTCTAGCGCCAGTACCCCCCTCTCAGGAAGGTCTGACATGACAGCGGTAGCGGAGCGGAGCGGTCTCAAGCTGGGGGTCGTCGGCAAGGGCGGGGTCGGCAAGACCACGGTCAGCGGACTGCTCTGTCGCGCCTTTGCGGGACAGGGTCGGCGGGTGGTCGCGATCGACACCGACTCCAACCCCAATCTCGGTCTGTCGCTAGGTCTCTCACTGCAGGACACGGAGGCCGTCCCCGAGCTGCCGCGGGCACTCGTCGTCGGCGCGGCAGGCAGCCGAGCGGCCGGTGAGTTGATCCAGGAGTACGGGCGGGACACCCCCGCGGGGCCGGTGCTGCTGTCCGCGATCCGGGTCGCCGAAGCGGGGGCGGGCTGTACCTGCGGGGGGCACGCGACGGTGCGCAGCCTGCTGGCCGACGCGCTCGACGAGGTCGACGTCGCGCTGGTCGACATGGAGGCCGGCCTCGAGCACCTCAGCCGATCTGGTGGGACCCTTGCACACGCCGACCTGTTGCTCGTCGTGTGCGAGCCGACCCGCAAGTCGGTGCTCACGGCGGCGCGTACGGCGGCTCTGGCCGCAGAGCTGGGCATCCCGCACGTGCTGGCCGTCGGCAACAAGGCACGCAACACCGAGGATGCCGAATTCCTGCGTACCGCCCTGGTTGCGGAGGGCTTGACCGTCGCAGGTGTGCTGCCGTACGCCGACGACGTGGCGGCCGCTGACCGGGCAGGAACGGTCGGTCTCCAGCCGGTCGATGCCGACGTGGAATCGGCGGTGCAGGAGGTGTTGACGTGTGTCGACGAGGTGCTCGCGCGAGAGTGATAGGTGTGTAACGCACCTACCACGCACGATGGATCCGACCTATGTTGATCGATGTCCGCCTCGTGCCGACTGAGTTGACGCGGGGTTCGCCATCCACCTGGAGGAACCGTGACCACGACCTCGAACAGACCAGCCGAGACCCTGTCGGAGCGCCAGTCCAACAGCATGGCTCCGGGTGACATGACCAAGCGCGGCATCGTGCTGCTCGTCGGCGCCGTCGCCATCCTGCTGCTCGTCAAGGAGATCGGACCGCTCGACTACTACTGGAACCCCCTGCTCGTCGGGGTGGCGTTCCTTGCCGCTGCCGCCGTGACCGGTCCGCGCAGCCCGCTGTGGGGCGCCGGCCTGGTCGTGGGGTTCTGGGGGGTGTCGAAGGTGTTCCAGAACAACACCGACTTCGCCTGGGCCGGTTCGGCCACTACCGCCATGATCGGCGTCGGTGGTCTCGTCGGGGCCTATCTGGTCACCCGCGGATTCGCCATCAGCGTGGCCAGCGTTGCCTTCCCGGTCGTCTTCATCGGTCTCGGCCAGTACATCCACAGCACGTTCGAGGGCTGGCCCATCACGGGCTACACCGCTGGCCTGGCCGCGGTCTACGGCATCGCCGAGCTCGTCAACGCCTCCCGGGTGCGCAACAAGCTGGGCGCCGGCGCATAAGCCCGACTGGTCAGGCGGCCGGGGGATGTTGCTCCGCCGCCTGACCGGCTCCTGCCGGGCGGCTCAGGTACTCAGCAGGCTCTCGGCCAGCGCTATCAGCGCCTGGACCCCAGGGCTGGCGGGCGCCGCATCCAACGGAGCGATGCCGGCCCGCTCGGCCGCCACGATCGCCGGCTCGTCCGGGATGAAGAACGGCTCGATGTCCTGGCCCAGTCCGCTGAGCGCCTGGCGTACCCGCGCCTCGTCAGTGTCGTCGCGCACCCGGTTCGCCGTGACGGCGACCCGGCCCAGCTCGCCAGCGAGCACCGTCTCGGCCGCACGCCGGCCGACCTCCAGCGACTTGGCCGTGGGTTCGACGACGATAACGACGACATCGACCGGCTGACCCGACAGGCGCAGCACCGTGCCGAGGCCGGCCTCGAAGTCGGCCACCACGGTGCGGCCGGGTCGTGCGAGCTGCCCGAGCAACTGCTCAGGTGAGATGCCACATCATGGACAGCCCGGTTGGGGATTCTGGATCGCGGTGACGACGGCCAGCCGTACGCCGTCGGGTGCGTCGGCGCCGAAGATCTCGACCAGCTCGTCCGCACTCTGCGCGTGCTCCTGCTCACCGGCGTCGACGGCGTCCCGGACCGCGACCAGCGCCTCGGTGGCGTCCTCACCCAGGCCGAGTGAGATGCCGAGGTTGGGATTGCTGTCGCAGTCCAGCGCGAGGGTGGTGTGCCCGGCGCGGGCGAAGGTGCGCGCCAGCACGGCGGAGGTCGTCGTCTTGCCCGACCCACCCTTTCCGACGACGGCGATCTTCACAGGCGGTCCTCCCGGCGGAGCAGCGTGGACACCAACGACCGTAATGCGGTGACCGTCGGTCCACCAGGGTCGGTGTCCAGCACGGCGCGGCCGGCCCGGTCGGCCTCGATGACGCCGGGGTCAAAGGGCACCTCGCCGATGACGTCGAGTCCGGTGCGCTCGGCGACTTTTCGGGCGTCACCCGCCTCGCGCACCTTGTTCGCGAGGGCCAGCACCTCGGGCGCGCGGGCGTCGGCGGCCAGGCGAGCCAGCCGCCGGCCGCTGAGCAACGAGGCGGGCGTGGGTTCGACGACGACCAGAAAGGTCCGGGCGTAGCGCCCCCAGGTCATGAACGGCTGCCGGGTACCGCCGGGCAGGTCACCGACGATGTGCCAACCTGCCCCCGGCAGGTCGTCGAGCACCCGCTGGAAACCATGGTGCTGCCGGGTGTTGTCCCACCGTGGTCCGCGGGCCTTGCCGAGCTGCAGGAAGTGCACCCCACCCGGGGCGCGCACAGCATAGCGCTGCACGGCGCTCGTGCCGTCCAGGCCGTCGGCTAGGCGATAACGAGTTCGCCCCTCGGCACCGTCCTCGGCCGCCACCGCCTCGTCCGGCAACCCTGCGTCGCTGTGCTCCACCCCGAGCGAGAAGGCCAAACCGGGCATCGGATCAGAGTCCAGCGCCAGCACCGACCGGGCGCCGTCGTCGGCCAGCAGTCGGGCGAACGTGCCGGCCAGCGAGGACTTGCCCGCCCCGCCCTTGCCGACGAACGCCACCCGCATGCCGCGGACTGTACGCAGGCAGTCGCGCCTGTAGTGGGCCGGTAGTGGACGCACACATCTAGGTTTTGGCCTACAGTCGGGGAGCCTGCCCGTGTGACCTGCGCAACGTCAGGTCCCGACGAGACGAGCCACCATGTGCCTGGGCATCCCCGGTCAGATCCTCGAGATCACCGACGCGGCGCAGCAGCGCGTGAAGGTCGACGTCGACGGGGTCCGGCGTGAGGTCTCGGTCGCGCTGATCGGCCTGGCCGGCCCCGAGGGCGCGCAGGTCGGTGACTGGGTGCTCGTCCACGTCGGCTTCGCGATGGCGAAGATCGACGAGGCCGAGGCACGTGAGACCCTGGACGCCCTCCAGGCCCTGGGGGACATGTACGAGCAGGAACTGTCCGACTACGCCGCCGAGATCGAGGGGCTGGAGAAGAGCTCGATCGCCGACAGCCTGATCGGGGTGGCTGCACCGGAGGTCCGCCGGTGATCGACCGCCTGCCGGACGGTCTGCCCGAGGACCTCGCGGCGGCCAGCCTGGCTCTTGCCCGGCGGATGTCGACGGGCGCCACGCTCTGGTGTGCCTCGCCGGCCTGGCCGCACCATGCCCAGCATGTCGCCGTCGAGTTCGTCCATCCGGTGATCATGGGCAAGCGGGCGTTGCCGGCCGTCGCGTTGCCCTCGCACGACCTCGTCGCAGGCGCCCGCGCCAACCTGGCCGCCGGCGACGTCCTGCTGCTCGTTGCCGACGCCGGCGACCAGGTCGCGCGCGAGCTGGCCAGGCGGGCACCGGCCTGGGGGGCGACCACGCTCTGGGTGGGCGCCGGACAGCGTCCCGAGGCCGGCGCCGCCGACCACGTGCTGTGGCTGCCCGAGGACAAGAATGCCCAGTACGACGGCAGATTCATCCTGCTTTACCACCTGCTCTGGGAACTCGTGCAGGTGTGTCTCGAGCACGGCGGGCTGCTCGCCGACGAGGCCTGTGAGGGTCCGGTCTGCATCACCTGCTCCGACGAGGGGCGGCTGGCCGAGCTCACCGGCGTGACTGGCACGAGCGCCACCGCGCGTACCGGGCAGGGCTGGGAGGACGTCGATCTCACCTTGGTGGGGCCGTTGCAGGTGCACGACCTGGTCCTGGTGCATGCCGGCTCGGCGCTGACGCGGGTCGAGTGCTGATGGGCAGCTTTCTCTATCCGATGCTCGACCAGACGCCTTCGAGCACGGCTGACCGCACGGCACTGCTTGCCGACCTGGCCCGGTCCGCACAGGCCAAGGCGGTCGAGAGCCGACAGACCACCGACCGGGTCCTCGACCAGCAGAGCGGGCCGCTGGAGCAGGCCGCGTCGGCGATGGCCACCGCGTTCTCTTGCGGCGGGCGGTTGTTCTGCTTCGGCAACGGCGGGTCCGCCACCGACGCCGCCGGGGTCTCGGCGCTGTTCGCGACCCCCGGTGCCTCCGGCCGGGCGCTGCCTGCGCGTTCGCTGTCTGCCGACACCGCCGTCTTGACCGCCCTCGCCAACGACATCGGTGTGTCCGCGCTGTTCACCCGACAGCTCATCGCCTTCGGCCGACCGGGTGACATCGCACTGGGCCTGTCCACGAGCGGCGGTTCGGCCAACGTGCTGACGGCGTTCGGCGAGGGTCGGCGGCGCGGCATGCTGACGATCGGGCTGGCCGGTTATGCCGGCGGAGCGATGGCCGACTGCGTCGAGCTCGACCACTGCCTGAGCGTCGACGCTCAGAGCGTGCACCGTACCCAGGAGGCTCAGTCCGCGCTGGCGTACGCCCTGTGCGTCGCGGTGCGCCGCAACCTCGCGAAGGAGCAGCCGTGAAGTTCGTCGATGAGTACCGGGACCCGGCGGCGGCGCGGATCGCCGTACGCCGCATCACCGAGCTGGCCGCCGGCGGACGGGACGGCCGCCCGTACGCCTTCATGGAGGTTTGCGGCGGCCATACGCACACCATCTACCGCCACGGCATCGAGCAGCTGCTGCCGGACACGGTCGAGCTCGTGCACGGTCCGGGCTGCCCGGTCTGCGTCATCCCGATGGGACGGGTCGACGACGCGATCGACATCGCGCACCAGCCGGGTGTCATCTTCACCTCCTTCGGCGACATGATGCGTGTGCCCGGCAGCCGCTCGAGCCTGCTGGAGGCCAAGGCGCGCGGCGCCGACGTGCGCATGGTCTACAGCCCGTTGGACGCTCTCAAGATCGCCATGGCCAACCCGGACCGCAAGGTCGTGTTCTTCGCCGTCGGTTTCGAGACCACGGCGCCCTCGACCGCCGTGACCCTGCTGCGGGCGCGCGAGGCTGAAGTGAGCAACTTCAGCGTCTTCTCCAACCACGTCACGATCGTGCCGCCGCTCAAGGCGATCCTCGACTCGCCCGACCTGCGCCTGGACGGCTTCCTGGGTCCGGGTCACGTCAGCACCGTCATCGGCAATCGGCCCTATGACTTCGTCGCCGAGCGGTACGGAATCCCCCTGGTGACAGCAGGTTTCGAGCCGCTGGACATCCTGCAGGCGGTCGTCATGCTGCTGCAGCAGTTCGCCGACGGGCGGTGCGAGGTCGAGAACCAGTACAACCGCGTCGTGTCGGATGCGGGCAACCCGATCGCGCTGCGCATCCTCGAGCAGGTCTTCACGCTGCGCCCGCACTTCGAGTGGCGTGGGCTCGGCTTCATCGCGCAGAGCGCGCTGGCGCTGAACGACGACTTCGCCGCCTACGACGCCGAGCGGCTGTTCGCCGTGCCGGGGGTGCGGGTCGCCGACCCCAAGGCCTGCCAGTGCGGTGAGGTCCTCAAGGGCGTCATCAAGCCATGGGAGTGCAAGGTGTTCGGCACCGCGTGCACCCCGGAGACGCCGATCGGCACCTGCATGGTGTCCTCCGAGGGCGCCTGCGCGGCCTACTACACCTTCGGTCGGCTGCACAAGACAGCGGCGGGGCTCGCGGCGGGCCCGGTGCCGATCGAGCTCGTGTCGGCCGGGGCCGCACGGGCGTGACGACACCGCCCCACGAGGGCCGGCAGGAGCAGGTCCTGGAACGCATCGAGGCCTTCCGCCGCCGTCGCCCGCGGCTGACCGACACCGTGGTGACCCTCGCGCACGGCGCCGGCGGCAAGGCGTCGGCCGCGCTCATCGACGCCGTCTTCCTCGAGGCGTTCCGCAACGAGGCACTCGGGCAGCTGGGTGACGGCGCACTGCTACCCCTGCCGTCGGGGGAGCGCCTCGCGATGGCGACCGACTCCTTCGTCGTGCGGCCGCGGCACTTCGCCGGCGGCTCGATCGGGCATCTCGCGGTGCACGGGACGGTCAACGACCTGGCCATGTGCGGTGCGCGGGCGAGCTGGCTGTCCGCGGCCTTCGTCATCGAAGAGGGCTTCTCGGTCGAGGAACTCACCGGCATCGTGGCCGACATGGCGGCGGCTGCGGCGACGGCCGGGGTCACCATCGTCACCGGCGACACCAAGGTGGTCGACACCGGCGCGGCCGACGGTCTCTACATCACCACGACGGGCATCGGTCTGGTGCCGGCCGGCCGAGCGCTCGGACCCGAGTTCGTGCGCCCCGGCGACGTGGTCCTGGTCAGCGGGGCCATCGGCGATCATGGGGTCGCCGTGCTGCTGGCCAGGGGCGACCTGGAGCTGGAGGCAGACGTCAGCTCCGACACTGCGCCGCTGACCGACCTGATGGAGACGCTGATGGCGGCTGCGCCCGGCACCCGCTGGATGCGTGACCCGACACGCGGCGGCGTCGGCACCGTCTGCAACGAGCTGGCTGCCGACGCGGGGGTGGCAGTCGTGCTGAAGGAGGCGGCGTTGCCGCTGCACCGTCCGGTCGTCGGGGCCTGCGACCTGCTCGGCATCGACCCGCTCTACGTCGCGAACGAGGGTAAGCTGGTCGCCGTCGTTCCGCCCGAGCAGGCAGCCGAGGCGCTTGGGGCGATGCGAGCCCACCGGCTGGGGACCGAGGCGGCGGTGATCGGTCGGATCGCCGCCGAGCCCGAGCGGATCGTGCTGCTGGAGACGGCTTTCGGTGGCACTCGGATCGTCGACATGCTTGTCGGCGACCCGCTGCCGCGCATCTGCTGAGTCAGTCTGTCGCCTGCTCGGCAGCCAGAACGGCTGCGGCCACGGCCGCCTGGCCCAGGGCAATGCCCCCGTCGTTGGCGGGCACCGTGCGGTGGGTCAGCACGGTGAAGCGGTCTGCCTCCAGCAGCTCGACGGTGCGGAGCAGCAGCGCATTGCAGAACACCCCGCCCGACAGCGCGACCGTCGCGAGACCGTGTGTCACGCGCAGTCGCCGGCAGACGTCGGCGACCATCAGCGCCAGGCTGTGGTGGAAGCGCGCCGCGAGGACCGCCGGGCCGGTGCCGGCGAGCAGATCCTCGACGAGTGCCCGGATCAGCGCGCCCGTGTCGATGCGCAGCGGAGCGTTGGCATCGTCGTCAGAACTGTCGACGGGGACGGGGTAGCTGCCCTGCTCGGTGAGGTCCGCCAGGATCTCCAGCTCGATCGCGGCCTGCCCGTCGTAGCTGACGGCGTCGCGTACCCCGAGCAGCGAGGCCACGGCGTCGAACAACCGCCCGGCGCTGGTGGTCGGCGGCGAGTTCACGCCGGCCCGGGCGACCGACCGTACGGCGCGCCAGCGCTGCTGCTGTCGTTCCTGAACGGCAAGGCCCGGCGGCAGCGCGTCGCCGTACGCCGCGTCCAGGTGCGCGAGCGCCATTCGCCACGGCTCACGCGTCGCCGCGTTACCTCCCGGCATGACCACGGGCGCCAGGTGGGCCACGCGCCGGTACCCGATCAAGTCTGCAACGACAAACTCACCACTCTAGGCCTGTTCACCGTCACCGAGCCCCAGCCCGTCGAAGGCGACCCCGAGCACCGGACCGGCATGGGCGTTGTCGGCCAGGCACGAGGCGATGTGCGCGTGGTGGTGCTGCACGCCCAGGCGTCGGGTCACCGGCTGCTCCTGCGCGTAGCGGGTCGAGGGGTAGTCGGGGTGCAGGTCATGCACGAGCACCTGCGGGGTGACCCCGACCAGCGACTGCAGGTGCGTGACGGCCTCACCGTACGCCTGGCTCGTACGCAGGTTCGTCAGGTCGCCGAGATGCGCCGACAGGAAGGCCTCGCCTTCGCGGACGATGCACACCGTGGCCTTGTTCACCGGACCGCACGCGAGCAGCGGTACGGGGGAGGCCACCGGCAGCGTTACCGGCAGCGGGACGTACCCCCGCGAGCGCCGCAGCGGCACGGGCCGACCCGCAGCCACCGTCACGACCGAGTCGTCGGCCCGAACGGCGATGCGCCGGTCGTGGATGAGGAAGGCATCGGCGATGCCGGCCAGCCGGTCGAGCGCCTGATCGTCGTCGCAGACCAGCGGCTCACCCGCGACGTTGGCGCGGGTGAGCACCAGCGGTCGGTTGATCGCCCGGACGAGCAGCACGTGCAGGGGTGTGTACGGCAGCAGCAGCCCGAGCGGTCCGCCGTCGGGGACGACCGAGGCCGCGACCGGGGCGTCGGGACGACGGGGCACGACGACGACCGGCCGGGCCGGGTCGGTGAGCTACGTGCGGTGGACCTCGGTCGGCCGGCAGAACCGGTCGACCTCGGCGAGGTCAGTCACCAGGAGGGCGAAGGGGCGGTGCGGTCGGTGCTTGCGCGCCCGCAGTCGCGCGACCGCCGCCTCATCGTTGGCATCGACCGCGAGGTGATAACCGCCGACGCCCTTGACAGCGACGATCGCCCCGCCGCGCAGCAGCGAAGCGGTCTCGGCCAGCGGTTCGCCCGGCTGTTCGCGCCCCCGTGCATCGAGCAGCCGGAGCTGCGGGCCGCAGGCTGGACAGCAGAGCGGCTCGGCGTGGAAGCGCCGGTCAGCGGGGTCGTCGTACTCCCGCTGGCAACGCCAATACAGCGGGAACTTCGCCATCGTCGTGCGGGACCGGTCGTAGGGCATCGCCTCGACGACGGTGAAGCGCGGCCCGCAGTCGGTGCAGGTGAGGAAGGGATGGCCGTGCCGTCGGTCAGCGGGATCGGTCAGCTCAACCGAGCATCGCTCACACATCGCCGTGTCAGGCGGCAGCAGGGCGGACGTCGCACCCCCGGTGTCACTGTTGAGGACGGCGAACCCGGTCGCACCGGTCGCCGGCACCTCGTCCACCGACACCGTGTCGACCCGCGCCAGCGGCGGCGCGAGGTGCAACGTGCAGAGCAGTGCCTGCACCCGGTCCGGGTCTCCCTCGACCTCGAGCAGGACGCCCTGCTGGTCGTTGCCGACCCATCCGGTCAGCTCGTTCGCGCTGGCCTGCCGCCACACGAACGGTCGGAACCCCACCCCTGCACCAGCCCGGTGACCCGCACCCGCACCCGGATCGCCCGGGCCGAGCCGTGCGGGGCGGGTGCCATGCAGTGATGATCCCCCAGCCAGCCGGTCCACGCGTACGTGGCATTTCTGTGCCTGCCCGCGCAGCAGGCCTGGACCCGCCGTTTCGGGCGCTTTGCACGCTCGCTTGTCCGGCTGGTTTGTCTTCTGCGGGGCGGGCCAGGCTCTCGGACACCTGCGCGCGGATGCGCGGCTCGAACAGCAGGAACCGGCAGACGTCCTCGCGCCACTGGTAGGCGTGCACGTCGTCGACGTCGGCCTCACACAGGACGCGCAGCCTCAGCCGGGGGGTCCGGACGCTGCCCGGGAGGCGAACGGCAGGTGTGCGGCCGGTCCGGATTCCGACTCGGCCATCCTTGTCCTCCGCCTTCCTGCACCCCGTTGCCGCGCCGACTGGCTGCGTCCCGCCTGGGTCGGCGTGTGGCGGCCTACTCGAGGTGCTGGCGAGCGTAGGCCGCCGTCGCGTCGCGCAGGTACGCAGCGAGCGCCGGGTCCTTGGCGTCGTAGCGCTCGCGGAACTCGGGGTTGTCGACGTAGAGCTGTCCCAGCCCGGTGTAGCTCTCGCGGTCGGGCGTCCAGAACTGCGAGATCATCGCGAAGTGCTCGGCCATCGCCTCCAGCGCCGTGGGAGAGTCGGGCGCGGCGCCCGAGCGCAGCACGGCGAGGATGCGCTGTTCGACCTGCTCGCCGCGGCGCTGCGCGTCGAGGTAGTCATCCTTTGTCCAGTCGCGGCTGACCTGTTCGGCGTCGCGGAAGTGCGTGCGGACACCCTCGCCGTGCTGCTGCACGAGGTCGGCCTCCAGTCGGGCGCGGCCCTCGGCGAACCCGTCGAACATCTCGGTGGCGGTCATGTCTGCTCCTTCTGTGAGCTGGCGGATCGTGCGGGAGACCGTGCTGGCCAAGCGGTCGAGGCGGTCACGCTCGGCGCGCAGCTGCCGCTCGTGCCGGCGCAGGGCGGCGACCTGGTCCTGCTCGCCGGCGAGCACCTCGCCGATCGCGCCGAGCCCCAGCCCCAGCTCGCGCAGCAGCAGGACGCGCTGCAGCCGCAGAAGCTGGGCCTGCTCGTAGTGGCGGTAGCCGGTGTCGGCCACGTACGCCGGCGTAAGAAGCCCGATGTGGTCGTAGTGCCGCAGCGTCCGCGAGGTCACCTTCGACATGCGCGCCACCTCGGCGATCGACCAGCTCATGGCTGCTCCCGGTCTCCCGACCGGCCCCTGTTGGCCGGTCGCCGACGACGCTAGGAGTTGACGTTGCGTCAAGGTCAAGCGCTGCGTGGGCCCGGATGGAGATCGACTGTGGGGAGCTGCGGCCGTCCGGGCCCCATCCGTCCCCACAGCCGATCTGTGGTGCTTGTCCGAGGCCGGAGCTCCCAGCCCGAACCAGCTCGGTGATCGTCAGAAGCATCGATCGCTTACGACGGAGCAGAACGCACCGATCCTGCTGACGATCAGCACCGGTGCCTTCGGACAGGGCGCTCCCGTCGGTGCCCTTCACGAGTGTTCAGGACCCGCGCTTCGCGCCGCGTGGCAGCTCCGTGAGCGCCGGGTAGAGGAACACGACCGGGGCCGATCGGGCCCCGCGAAGAGAAGGGCCCGTCCCATGCCGCCTCTCGTCCGCCCTCGCAGGGGCCGGGTCATCGCCGGGGTCTGCGCGGCGCTTGCGCCCCGGTTCAACACCACGCCGAACGTCGTGCGCGTCGTCGCGCTGGCGTCGTGCCTGCTGCCGGGCCCGCAGTTCGTGGCCTACCTGCTGCTGTGGCTCATTCTGCCCGCCGAGGGCAGCGACCGGGCACGCTGACCTGCCGCTGAGGCCGAGCGGATCCGGTCGAGCGCCTTTCCGGCAGGACGATCTTCTCGATCGCGCGTCGGCAGCGGACGCGCCGGCGTGTCGCCTGCCGACGCGCCATCCAGATGATCCACTCGGCCGGGCGTCTTGCCGGCGCGTGCATCCGCGGTTCGGGCAGCGTTCGGGGGCGCTGACCTGCCGCTGAGGCCGAGCGGATCCGGTCGAACGCCTTTCCGGCAGGACGATCTTCTCGATCGCGCGTCGGCAGCGGACGCGCCGGCGTGTCGCCTGCCGATGCGCCATCCAGATGATCCACACGCGCGAACGTCGGACGCCGGGGCTCGTCGCGTCACCAAGGGCTCCACCCCGGCCGTTCTCGACAAACAGGTTCAGCCTGCGACCATGAGCCCGCACACCGGCGGCACGTGTCGCCGGTGGAAGGGCGGTCAGCATGGAGCAGTCGACGGACACGCTGCAAAAGGCGCTGCGCATCAACCTGGACACGCGCTTCTACGGCACGGTCGCCGAGATCGGCGCCGGCCAGGAGGTGGCCCGCTGGTTCTTCCGGGCCGGTGGCGCCGCGGGCAGCATCGCCAAGACGATGTCGGCCTACGACATGGCGGTCAGCGATGCCGTCTACGGCAAGTCCGAACGCTACGTCTCCAAGGGCCGCCTGCAGGCGATGCTCGAGCACGAGCTCGATCTCAACGTCGAGCGGCTCGAGCACAGCCGCGGTGACACGACCGCGTTCTTCGCCTTCGCCGACACCGTCGTCGCCCGCAGCTACCAGGGCGGCAACGAGTGCCACGGCTGGATGGGCGTGCGCTTCCAGGCCCACCCGAACGACGAGCCGAGCCAGATCGTGCTGCACGTGCGGATGCTCGACGAGGAGGCGCGCCTGCAGCAGGAGGCGCTCGGCGTCGTCGGGGTGAACCTGCTGCACGCCGCCTTCTTCGAGCGCTTCGAGCCCGACGACCTCGTCGCGAGCCTGCTCGACCAGCTGACGGTCGGGCGCATCGAGATCGACATGATCCAATTCGACGGGATCGAGTTCCGGCACGTCGACAACCGGCTGATGGCGCTGCGCCTGGTGCAGCTGGGCCTGGCCGGTGTGGCGATGTTCGGGCCGGACGGCGAGGTGCTGCAGCCCAGCCAGATCCTGCGCAAGCACACCGTGCTCGTCGAGCGGGGGAGCTTTCGGCCGCCGACGCTCGTGAACATCGACATGCTCGAGTGCGCCCGCAAGAAATTCGAGGCCGAGCGCAGCGAGGACGAGGGCTCGCTGCTCGTGCTCACCGAGCTGACGATGCGCAACCTGCTGGGGGGTGGCGACAAGGTCGACCGCCGCGATTTCCTCGCCCGCGCCGACCTGCTCGCCGCCTGCGGCATGACGGTGATGATCTCCGACTACTACGCCTACCACCGGCTGGCGGCCTATCTGAGCCAGCGCACCACCGAGCGCATCGGCATCGTCATGGGGATGCCGAGCCTGCTCGACCTGTTCGACGAAGATAAGCACGCCGAGCTGCCCGGCGGCATCCTCGAGAGCTTCGGCCGATTGTTCAAGAACGACCTGAAGCTGTACGTGTACCCGATGCTGCGTGATGACAGGACGGTCACGGTCGACGACGTGGCGGTCGGGGACAACCTGCAGCCGCTGTTCAACTATCTCTCCCGTCGCGGCAGCTTCGTCGGTCTGGACAACTACACGCCCGACCACCTGTCGATCTTCAGCCGCGACGTGCTCAAGCGCATCGCCGGCGACAAGGACGAATGGCGCAAGCTCGTTCCCGAGGCGGTGGCCGACCTCGTCGTCAAGCGCGGCTTCTTCGGCTACGAGCCGCCGGAGGAGTGACGGCGAGCTCAGGTGCGCCGGCGCAGCCGGACCTGGGCGCCGATGTTCAACACACCGGCCAGCGCGGCCATGGCGGTGAAGGCGCCCGGTTCACCGCGCAACAGCTCGACAAAGAAGCCGACGACCAGCGGCGGTGGGAGCGGTCATTGCCGCTGCGGGTCGGGCGCGCATCGTTCTGCTTCGTCATGGAACAGCTCCTCCACGGGTCGGGCGAAGTACCGGGCCAGGCGCAGTGCGAGCGGGAGTGACGGGTCGTAGCGACCCGTCTCGATCGCGTTCACGGTCTGCCGCGAGACGCCGAGTGCGTCTGCCAGGGCGCCTTGGGACAGGCCCTTGCCTTCGCGGCAGGCACGCACGTCGTTGCGCACCTGACAAGTGCCCTTGACAGCCAGCCGGTCTGTCAAGAGTCCTTGTCAGCGCAGGCCCACGACGGTGCCGGGCCCAGACCAAGCCGGAACCGGGCCGCCTCCTCCGACGGGCTGCGCGGCCCGAGTGCCAGCTGGAGCCCGCGCAGCTGCAGCCGGGTCAGCCTCAGCCGCAGCGACCCGGCGCCGCGTCCGGGCACGCCGGCGAAGGGGGCGACGGTGGGTGAGACCAGGTGCACCGCTCCCGCCGCCAGCCCGGCGTAGAACACCCGCTCGCCGGCGGACAGCCCCGGCGGAGCGGTGAGGAAGGCCCGCAGGTCGTCCGGTACCGGTTCGAGCTCGCCCGCATAGGCCGCGAGCGCGTCGGCCAGCTCGGCCGCGGTGCCGGGCAGGTCGGTGGCGCCGAGGTGCTCGGCGCTGGTCTGCCACTGCCCGACGTAGGCGTCCGGCCAGCGGCGCCCGAAGCGGGGGACGAGGTCGCGTCCCACCGCCTGCTGCGCGGCCAGAAAGGCGTCGGTGAAGGCGAGGTGCACCCAGCGCAGCAGGGCCGGGTCGCCGGCGGCGTAGGGCCGGCCGTGCTCGTCGCGACCCTTCACCCGCGCGTGCATCGCGCGCACCCGCCCCGACTCGCGCTCGGCGAGCTCGGCCGAGCCGAAGGTCGACACGACGAGCCAGCGTGCGGTGCCGGCCAGGCGCTTCCACGGGTCCTCGCGGTAGGCCGAGTGCCGCTGCACGCCGGCGAGCGCCAGCGGGTGCGCACCCTGCCCGAGCAGCGCGCCGACCCCCCCGACGAGCGTCGACAGGTCGCCGTGCACGTGCCACACGACACCGCCCGGCTCGAACCAGCCTGGGCCGGCGCCGACCGTCGCGATCTCGCGCACCCAATCGGGCGCACCCGTCGGGTCACCGGACACGCGGGCCCGGAAGCGTTCGCGCGCCTTCTCGAGCGGGCCGGACGACACCGACGACGGGACCACCGCTGGAGCCTGTCAGCCGGCGCGGTGGTCGGCACCCGCTGAGGCAGGAACAGCGCTGCCGGCCACGCGCGTTGACGCTCGCATGACCGAGACGACCCTGCCGCTGTCCGTGCTCGACTTCGTCGGCATCGAGTTCGGCGAGAGCCCCGGCGAGGCGATCGGCGGCGCCGTCGGCATCGCCCAGGCCGCCGAGCGCGCCGGCTACGCCCGCTACTGGGTCAGTGAGCACCACAACATGACGAGCCTGGCGTGCAGCGCCCCCGAGCTGCTCGTCACCCACGTCGCGACGCAGACCGAGCGCATCCGCGTCGGCGCCGCCGGGATCATGCTGCCGAACCACGCACCGTTCAAGGTGGCCGAGCTGTTCCGCACCCTTTGCGCGATGCATCCCGGGCGCATCGACCTGGCGCTCGGCCGCGCCCCCGGCACCGACCCGCTCACCGCGCACGTGCTGCGACGCGGCCTGCGCGTCGACCCCGGCGCGGAGTTCCCCGGACAGGTGGCCGAGCTGCTCGCCTTCCTCGGCGACGGCTTCCCCGACGACCACCCGTACGCCCCCCTCGTCGCGGCGCCGGTCGTCACCGAGCGCCCGCAGCTGTTCGTGCTCGGCTCGAGCCCCTACGGGCCGCGCTTCGCCGCGGTCAACGGGCTGTCGGCCGTGTTCGCCCACCACATGAGCCCGGACCTCGCCGTCGACGCGCTGCGTGCCTACCGCCGCGAGTTCACCCCGCGCACCGAGGGCGCTGAGCCGCACGCCGTGCTGTCGGTGCTGGCGTACGCGAGCGAGCAGGAGGCCGACCGGCGCGAGTTCGAGGCCGGTTGGGTGCTGACGATGCAGAACCTGGCCCGGGGCGTCCGCGAGCCGCTGCGCCCGGAGGCCGTGCGCGCACACGCGGCATCCTCGTCCTTCCGGCCCGATGCCTCCGCGCGTGGGCGGATGGCGGTCGGGGAGCCCAAGCAGGTGGTGGAGCGGCTGCTCGAGCTCAAGGACGCCGCGCAGGCCGACGAGCTCGTCGTCGTCACCCCCGTGCTCGACCGGGCCCGGCGCGCCGCGAGCCTCGCGGCCCTGGCGCAGGCCTGGCCCACCGGCTGAGATGTGACGAACAGGCCACTGATCGACAGCGCCGCCAGCCAGGACGGCGTGGTCGAATGCGTTTTCGCGAGCCGGTGACGGCCAGTCCCACCGGAGGAGCGTTGCCCCAGCACGAGCGTGCCGGTGTGGTGTGGTAGCCGTCGACCCGGTGGTCCGGCCGGTAGAGCGCGCGCCGGTGCCCCGCGGGTTGTTCGTCCTGCTCGGCGCGCTCACCGGGCTGACGCCGTTCGCCATCGACGCCTACCTGCCGGCGCTGCCCTCGCTGACCAGGGACCTGCAGAGCACGAGCAGCGCGACCCAGCTCACCATCGCCGCGCTGCTCGTCGGGCTGGCGAGCGGCCAGCTCGTCGCCGGTTCGCTCAGCGACCGCTTCGGGCGACGGGCCCCGGTCCTCGTCGGCCTGGTCGGCTTCGTGCTGGCCTCGATCGGCTGCGCGCTCGCGCCCAGCGTCGAGGTGCTGATCGGGTTCCGGCTGCTGCAGGGGCTCACCGGCGCGGCTGCGGTGGTCGTGTCCCGCGCGGTCATCAGGGACCTGTTCGAGGGGGCGGCGGCGGCGCGGGCCTTCGCCTCGCTCATCCTCGTGATGGGCGTGGCCCCCGTGCTCGCGCCGGTGGTCGGGGCGCAGGCGCTGCGCTTCACCTCGTGGCGCGGCGTGTTCGTGGTGCTCACCGTCTTCGGCGTCGTCCTGCTGGCCTGTACCTGGCGGGCGCTGCCCGAGACGCTGCCGCCCGAGCGGCGCAGCGACGGGGGACTGCGCAGCACCCTCGAGGTGTTCGGCCGGCTCGCCCGCGACCCGGGCTTCGTGCTGCCGTCGCTGGCGGGCGCTGCCGGGTTCGCGTCGCTGTTCGCCTACATCGCCGGGTCGCCCTACGTGCTGCAGGAGGTGCACGGGCTCTCGCCGCAGGCCTACAGCGGCGTCTTCGCGGTCAATGCCTTGTGCTTCGTCGCGCTCGCCCAGGTCGGCGGCCGGGTGGTCGCGCGCACAGGTGCGCTGCCGCTCGTGCTGGTCGGCGCGGTGCTCTCGGTCTGCGGAGCCACGACCTTCCTGGTCGCGGCCGTGCTCGGCGCCGGCCTGCCGGTGGTTCTGCCGGGTCTGTTGCTCGTCGTCGCCGCGATCGGGCTGATCGCCCCCAACGCGACCGCCTTGGCCCTGGCCGACCACGGCCGCACCGCAGGGTCGGCCAGCGCGCTGCTCGGGCTGCTGCAGTACGCCCTGGGCGCCATCGCGGCTCCGCTCACCGGGCTCGGCGGCAGCCGGTCCGACCTGCCGCTGGCGCTGGTCATCGTCACCGCCTCGCTGGCGTCCCTGCTCTGCGCGCTGGCCACCGGACGGCGGCTCGCGCGGGTGCGTGCAGCCGCCGGTTGAGCGGTCTGTGTCGCGGGTGTGAGACGCTCGTCAGCGCCCTGAGAGGTGATCTTCTCACCGGCGCTTCGGCAGCGAACACGCCGGCGAGTCTGCTGCCGGCGCGCCACACGCGAGATCGTTACGGTGGGACGGGTGCAGCGGGGGCACGATTGTGCCGAGAGCCTGAGGAACACCTTCGGCCCCGACGCCCTTGCACCAGGTGAAGGAGTCGCCGCCGCGGAGCACCGCAGGCCGGCCGCCCGCTCCGCCCCACATCTCCCAGACGTCTGGAACCCATGACCTCCCGCACGCCCGCACCCGCCCCGACCGCCCGTGCGACCGACCCGGCCACGCCGGTCGCTCGTCCGGCCGCCGATGCCGCACCGGCAGCCACCACCTTCAACGCGCTCGGCGTCCCACCGGTCCTGGTCGCCGAGCTCGCCGCCCAGGGCATCACCGAGCCGTTCCCCATCCAGGCCGCGACGCTGCCGGACACCCTGCGCGGGCTCGACGTGCTCGGCCGCGGCCGCACCGGCAGCGGCAAGACGCTCGCCTTCAGCCTGCCGATCATCGCCCGGCTCGTCGGCGGCCACCGTCGGCCGCGGCAGGCCCGCGCCCTCGTGCTCGTGCCGACCCGCGAGCTCGCGAACCAGGTGCACGCCGTCGTCGCCCCGCTGGCCCGCGCGGCCGGCCTCACCTCGACGACGATCTTCGGCGGGGTGGGTCAGCGTCCGCAGGAGCAGGCCATGGCGCACGGCGTCGACGTGCTCATCGCCTGCCCGGGCCGGCTCGAGGACCTCATCGGACAGGGCTACGTCGACCTGTCCGGCGTACAGATCACCGTGCTCGACGAGGCCGACCACATGGCCGACCTCGGCTTCCTGCCGGCGGTGAAGCGGCTGCTCGACCGCACTCCCTCGCGCGGGCAGCGGATGCTGTTCTCGGCCACGCTCGACAACGGCGTCGACGTGCTGGTCAAGCGCTATCTCAGCTCGCCCAGCACGCACTCGGTCGACCCGGCCGTCGCACCTGTCTCGACGATGACGCACCACGTCTTCGCCGTCACGACTGCCGACAAGCCGACCGTCGTGCGCGAGCTGGCCTCCGGGCACGAGCGCAGCCTGCTGTTCATGCGCACCAAGCACACCGCCAAGAAGCTGGCCAAGCAGCTGACCGCCGCGGGCGTCCCCGCCGTCGAGCTGCACGGCAACCTCAGCCAGGGCGCCCGCGAGCGCAACCTGTCGGCCTTCACCGAGGGCAGGACCCGGGTGCTGGTCGCCACCGACATCGCTGCCCGCGGCATCCACGTCGACGACGTCGCGCTCGTGGTGCACGTCGATCCGCCGACCGAGCACAAGGCCTACCTGCACCGCTCGGGCCGCACCGCCCGGGCCGGCGCCGGCGGAACCGTGGTCACCCTGGCGCTGCCCGAGCAGGCCGGCGAGGTGCGCACGTTGGCACGCCAGGCCGGCATCCGCCCCACGACGGTCTCGGTGCGGCCCGGTGACGCGGCCATCATGGCCCTGACCGGCCCGCCCGCCCCCTACGTCGAGCCCGCGCCTGTGGCCGAGCAGCCGGCTGGCGGGACCCGCCGGTCGCAGGGCGCCGCTGCTGCCAACGGGGGTCGCGCACGTCGTCGGACGACAGGTACGGGCGTTGGCGAGGCGACCACCACCGCTCAGCCTCGTGGCTCGGCAGCAGGGCGTGCTGGTTCGCGTGGCAGGGCGAGCCGCTCCGGACCGGCCCGTACTCGGGCCGAGCTCGCCGCCCGCGCGGGCCAGCCGCCCACAGCTCGGCGAGCCCGCTAGGGCGGCCTACGTGGTGCTGCGCAAGATGCTCTCCTCAGCGGTCGTGCGTCAGCCAGTCCTCGTCGGATGCCTGGTCGCCGCGGATGAGCCACCTGCGGAGCGCGGCAGGGAGCTGCCTGCCGGCACGACGATTGCGGAGGAAGCGTGTCGGGTGCACCAGCAGGAGCGGCGCGACCGGCTCGCCCTCGTGCAGCGCGCGAGCGAGCAGATTACGGAAGTCCTGGCCGTTGGCCACCCGAAGGCCCTCGTCGACGTAGCGCTGAGCGAGCGCGGAGACGCTCCACCCGGCGAGGCGCGCGCGCCGCTGGAGCCGGTCGAGCACCGCCTGTTCCCAGCGCATCGACACCGCGCGGCTCGTCACAGTGACACTGAAAGCCACTGTCGCCATGCACCGGCAAGCAGCCCGTGCGGGTCGTGCAGCGTTCGGTGGCCGTCGGCCAGCACGCGTCGGGTGGCGGGGTCGAGCGGTACCCGTAGCCAGGACACCGGAGCCACGTCGATCTCCACCAGCAGGCCCGACCGCAGGCGGTAGCGCTGCTCGCGAACCGGCCCCCACGACGCAGTCCGGACCAACCGGCTGCCGGGACGCACACGCTCGAACCACCCGATCCTTGGTGAGCACCGGACCGGCTCAGCGGTGAGCAGCATCAGGTCGACGTCGCTGGCCAGGCGTTCGTGACCTCTGGCGTAGGCCCGACCAGGATCAGCGCGTGGACGTGCGCCTCGCCGGCCGCCCACGCGGTCAGGTCGTCCAGAAGCAGCCGGGCCTGTCGCTGCCGCCCCTTCAGGCGAGCGCGCACCTGTCCATGGTGGGGGCTCGAGTCGCCCGGCGAGCGAGGCGGTGATCGGCCGTGTGGCCGAAGGCGTCTGTGGTGGCGGGTGCGGACCGCGCGACGCCACCCTCCAATCCGACCCCCCCGTCGCGCCGGCTGCTGCGACCAGGGATGCTCTGATCACGACGACCCGAGGAGACGACGCATGCCGGCAGCACCGTCCTACGCCAGCACCACGTCCGAGGTGCCGCTGCTCGGCGACACGATCGGCGAGAACCTCGCGCGGACCGCTGCCCGCGTGCCCGGCACCGAGGCGTTGGTCGAGTGCGCGACCGGCCGCCGGTGGACCTACGCCGAGCTCGACGCGGCCGTCGACGAGGTGGCGCGCGGACTGCTGGGCTACGGCATCGCCAAGGGCGACCGGGTGGGCATGTGGTCGCCGAACAGCGCCGAGTGGGTGTTCGTGCAGTACGCCGCCGCGCGGATCGGCGCCATCCTCGTCAACCTCAACCCCGCCTACCGCACGCACGAGCTGGCCTACGCGCTCACGCAGTCGGGCGTGCGGCTGCTCGTGAGCGCGACGTCGTTCAAGACCAGCGACTACGCCGCCATGGTCGAGCTCGTCCGAGGCGACTGCCCCGCACTCGAGCGGGTCGTCCTGGTCGGCACCGACGACTGGCAGGCGCTGCTCGACGCCGGACGCCCGGTGCCGGCCGAGAAGCTGGCCGAGCGCCAGGCCGAGCTCGGACCGGACGACCCGATCAACATCCAGTACACCTCGGGCACGACGGGGTTCCCTAAGGGCGCGACCCTGTCACACCACAACATCCTCAACAACGGCTTCTTCGTCACCGAGCTGCTGGGTCTGTCCGAGCATGATCGGCTGTGTGTGCCCGTGCCCTTCTACCACTGCTTCGGCATGGTCATGGGCAACCTCGGCTGCACCTCGCACGGCACAACCATCGTCGTGCCGGCGCCGGCCTTCGACCCCGCCGCGACGCTCGCTGCGGTGCAGGACGAGCGGTGCACCGGCCTCTACGGCGTGCCGACGATGTTCATCGCGATGCAGAACCATCCTGACTTCGCCTCGTTCGACCTGTCGTCGCTGCGCACCGGGATCATGGCCGGCTCGCCTTGCCCCGTCGAGGTGATGAAGCGCTGCATCGAGGTGATGCACATGGAGCAGGTCAGCATCGCCTACGGGATGACCGAGACCTCGCCGGTCTCGACGCAGACCAGGGGCGACGACGACGTCGAGCGCCGGGTGTCGACCGTCGGCCGGGTGCACCCGCACCTCGAGGTCAAGGTCGTCGACCCCGACTCGGGCCGTACCGTGCCACGCGGTGAGCCCGGCGAGCTCTGTACCCGGGGCTACTCGGTGATGCTCGGTTACTGGGACGAGCCGGACAAGACGGCCGAGGCGATCGACGCGGCGCGCTGGATGCACACCGGCGACCTCGCGGTGATGGGCGAGGACGGCTACGTCAACATCGTCGGCCGGATCAAGGATCTGGTCATCCGGGGCGGTGAGAACCTCTACCCGCGCGAGATCGAGGAGTTCCTCTACACCCACCCCGACATCGCCGACGTGCAGGTCATCGGCGTGCCCGACGAGCGCTACGGCGAGGAGCTGTGCGCCTGGGTGCTGATGCGCGAGGGCGCCGCGCCGCTGAGCGCCGACGACGTGCGCGCCTTTGCCACCGGCAAGCTGGCCCACAACAAAATTCCGCGGTACGTGCAGGTCGTCGACGCCTTCCCGATGACCGTCACCGGCAAGGTGCGCAAGGTCGAGATGCGTGAGCAGTCCGTGCACGAGCTCGGGCTCGAGGGGGCGGCGAGCCAGCGGCACGCCTGACCGGGGCGATGCGATGACGAGCCGGCCCGGCGTCAGCCGATCAGCGTGGTCAGCAGTCGGGCGGAGCGGTGCGGTGACCGCGTCGCACCAGCTCCTGCACGAGGTCGCGCCAGGGTCCCTGCAGCTCCTGCTCTCCGACGCGCCACGGCGTCGCGTCGATGAGCACGACGTAGTCGAACCGGTCGGCGGCCGGCTCGGGCTCGGGCGCCGGAGGCGCGGCGACGGCGCAGGCGACGAGGTGCTCGACGCGCCGAGCCTCGTGCGCATCCAGCGCTGACGTGTCGAGTTCGTGCGCCCGCCGGATGCCGGCGACGCCACCGCTGCGCACGACGACGAGGTCCACCTCAGCGGCCGGTCGCGCCGGGCAGCACCCCGACGGTGCTCCAGGCCGTCGTGACCTTCTCGACCTGCTCTGAGTCGACGCCGAAGCGCAGCGTCGCCGCCCGGACCGTCGCGGCGGCGAACCCGGCGAAGCGGGTGCCGGCGCGCACCCGCGGGTCACGCAGCGCGTCGTACCAGAGGCGGCCGGCGCCCTCCCAGGCGAAGCCACCGAGCGCGGTGGCGGCCAGCTGGAACGCCCGGTTCGGGATGCCGGAGTTGAGGTGCACCCCGCCGTTGTCGGAGGCGGTGCGCACGTAGTCCTCGAGGTGCGCCACCTGCGGGTCCTTGCCGAGGACCGGGTCGTCGTAGGCGGTGCCCGGAGCCGCCATGTCGCGCAGCGCCCGGCCCTGCACCCCCGGCAGCAGCAGTTCGGCACCGATCAGCCAGTCGGCCTGCTCGGCCGTCTGGTTCAGGGTGTACTGCTTGACCAGCGAGCCGATGACGTCGGCGAGCGACTCGTTGAGCGCCCCCGGCTCGTCGGAGTAGCGCAGGTTCGCCTCATCGGCGATGACGCCGTGGCCGAGCTCGTGCCCGATGACGTCGAGCGAGGCGGTGAAGCGGGCGAACAGCTCGCCGTCGCCGCCGCCGAAGACCATCCGCTCGCCGTTCCAAAAGGCATTGTCGTAGGCCTCGCCGAAGTGCACCGTGGCACCGAGCGGCAGCCCCTCGTCGTCGATGCTGTAGCGGCCGTAGGCACCCAGCAGCATCGCGAAGGTGCTCCCCAGCCCGTCGTAGGCCTCGTCGACCGCCGGGTCGCCGCTCGGGTCCGCCCCCTCGCTGCGCACGAGCCGGCCGGGAAGCTGCTCGGTGCCGCCGGCGTCGCTGATCGCCCGCTGCGGCTCACGCGAGGGAGGCGTCGTCAGCGCGGGCGGACGCCGGTCGAGCGGCGTGGTGGCGCGCACGAGGCGCCAGGTGGCGTCGACGGCCAGCGTCGACAGCGCGCGCGAGCGCTGCTCGTCCGAGCCGTGCCGGGCGACCGAGCGGAGCAGCTCGGGCGAGACGATGCCCGGGCAGCAGTGCGAGGAAGACATCATGAGGCCATCGTGCCCACTGCGGCGAGCCGGTCAAGGCGTCGGCGGGATCGACGACGTCGATACGTCGCGAACCGGGCTGTCTCGGCGCGGCGACGCCGGACCGCAGCTTCGCCCTGACGCCTTCCCGAAGCGTCAGGTGAAGCCGACGACCTCGTGCGGGGTGTACGGCTCCTCGAGGCGGGCCATCTCGGACTCCTCGAGCTCGACGTCCAGGGCGGCCACCGCGTCGTCGAGGTGCGCCAGCTTCGTCGCCCCGACGATCGGTGCCGTCACGGCTGGCTTCGCGAGCAGCCACGCCAGCGCGACCTGCGCCTGGGGAACGCCCCGCTCGCGCGCCAGCTCGCCCACCCGCTCGACGATCGTTGCGTCCGAGGCGGTGTAGAGCGTCTTGCCGACCTCGTCGGTGTCCGAGCGGGCGGTCGCCTCGTCCCACGGCCGCGCGAGCCGGCCGCGGGCCAGCGGGCTCCACGGGACCACGCCGACGCCCTGATCGGCGCACAGCGGGAGCATCTCGCGCTCCTCCTCGCGGTTCAGCAGGTTGTAGTGGTCCTGCATGCTCACGAACGGCGTCCAGCCGTTCTCCTTGGCCACCTGCTGCGCCTTGGCGAACTGCCACGCCCACATCGAGGAGGCGCCCAGGTAGCGGGCCTTCCCGGACTGCACCACCTCGTGCAGCGCGAGCATGGTTTCCTCGATCGGTGTGCGCGGGTCCCACCGGTGGATCTGGTAGAGGTCGACGTAGTCGGTGCCGAGCCGGCGCAGGCTCGCCTCGAGCTGGGCGAAGATGGCCTTGCGGGACAGTCCGCCGCCGCCCGGCCCCGGGTGCATCCGCATGAAGACCTTGGTGGCGATCACCACCTCCTCACGACGCGTCAGCTCGCGCAGGGCCCGCCCGGTGATCTCCTCGCTCGTGCCGGCCGAGTAGGCGTTGGCGGTGTCGAAGAAGGTGATCCCGCGCTCGACGGCCCGCTCGAAGAATGGCCGGCTCGCCGCCTCGTCCATCGACCACGGGTGCCCGCCCTGGTCGGGGACGCCGAAGCTCATGCAGCCCAGGCAGATCCGGGAGACCTCCAGGCCGGTCGAGCCGAGTCGGGTGTACTGCATGGACGCCTCCGCAGCGATCGGTTGATCCGCAACCTAGACGACGCGCTGTACAAGCCCATTAGCCTCAGCGCCTGGGCGATCGGCTGTCGCTGCCGCATTCTGCACTGCGGCCAGGCGCCGGCGGCCACGCACGAGCCGGCGGCGAGCAAGGACGAGGAGCCGCTGATGACGCACGGTGACGCCCCCGGACCGGCCCGGCGCATGCTCATCGACCCGCCGCCCGGCACCGACGTGCTGACATCGGCTCCCGGACGCGCCAACCTCATCGGCGAGTACACCGACGTCAACGAGGGCTTCGTCCTGCCGGTAGCGCTGGAGCTGCGCACCGTCGTGGCCGGGCGGCGGGGCGGGCGCCGACTGGTTGTGAGCTCGAAGGAGCTGGCGGGAGAGCCCCCCGTCGTGGTCGACGTCGACACCGGCGACGGACCTGAGCGCGGCTGGGGCCGGTACGCCACCGCCGTCGTGCGCACGCTGCGGCAGGCGGGCCTGGCGATGGACGGCGTCGAAGGCCTCGTGAGCAGCGACGTACCGCTGGGGGCTGGCCTGTCGTCCTCGGCCGCCCTGGAGGTGGCGCTGGCATTGGCCCTGCTGCGCGAGGCGGTCGACCCGTTGCCGCTGGCCCGGCTGTGCCAGCGCGCCGAGAACGAGGGCGTCGGCGTGCAGAGCGGTCTGATGGACCAGTTCGCCAGCACCGGTGCGCGCCAGGGCACCGCCCTCCTGCTCGACTGCCGGGACGACGCGGCCGAGCACGTCCCGATCGACCCGGGCCTCGTCGTGCTCGTCATCGACTCGGGCGTGCCGCGCGAGCTGTCCGCGAGCGCCTACAACGACCGCCGGCAGGAGTGCGCCCGGGCAGCCCATGCCCTGGGTGCCCCGAGCCTGCGCGAGGTCGACGTGGCGACGCTCGAGCGGGTCTGGGACGACCTCGACGACGTCGCCCGCCGTCGGGCTCGGCACGTCGTCACCGAGAACGCGCGGGTGCTCGCGACGGCGCGCGCGCTACGGACGGGCGATGACGACGCGGTGGGCGCGGCCATGACGGCTTCCCACGACAGCCTCGCCGGCGACTTCGAGGTGAGCACGCCCGAGCTGGACCTGCTCGTCGCGCTCACACGCCAGCAGCCCGGTGTGGTCGGGAGCCGGCTGACCGGAGCCGGTTTCGGTGGTTGCAGCGTCAGCCTCGTGCGTCGCGAGAGGGCTGAGCCGGTACTCGCCGCGGTGCTGGCCGCGTATGCCGAGCGCAGCGGTCACCGGCCGCGCGGGTGGATCTCCCGCCCCGCAGGCGGCGCGACCCGATCCCGCTGATGGTTCTCTGCGCGATGACAGATCGGCTGTGGGGAGGGCGGATCGGTGAGGATGGTCTGTGCGCGTTCCTGCCCCCGCGAGCCTGCGCGGACTGCCCCGCGAGACCTACGTCCTTGCGCTCGTCGCCTTCTGCGTCGCGCTCGGCTTCGGGATCGTCGCGCCGGCGGTGCCGCTGTTCGCCCGCGAGTTCGGCGTCGGCACCACCGCCGCAGGAGCTGTGGTGTCGGCGTTCGCGCTCATGCGCCTTGTGTCGGGGCTCGGCGCCGGCCGGCTCGCCGACAAGGTGGGGGAGCGAGCGGCGCTGCTGACCGGGCTCGCGATCGTCGCGGTGTCGTCCCTGCTCGCGGGCCTGTCGGCCAACTTCCCGCAGCTGCTGGTGCTGCGGGGCATCGGCGGCATCGGGTCGGCACTGTTCACGATCGCCGCTACCAGCCTGCTGCTGCGCCTGGCCAGCTCCGCGCAGCGCGGCCGCACGCAGAGCGTCTACCGCTCGGGCTTCCTGCTCGGCGGCATCGTCGGCCCAGGGTTCGGTGGGGCGGTGCTCGGCATCTCGCTGCGGGCGCCGTTCTTCCTCTACGCCTTCACCCTGCTGCTCGCGATCGTCGCGGCGGCGACCCTGCTGCCGACGGCCGCGACACTCGAGCGCCGAGCCGAGGACGAGCCGGTGGCGGCGCAGCCTGCCTCACGCACGACGCTGACGCAGGCGCTGCGCAGCCCCGCCTACCAGGCGGCGCTCGCCGGGAACTTCGCCACCGGCTTCAGCCTGCTGGGGGTCCGCGGCCTGGTCATCCCGCTGCTCATCGTCGACGGGCTGGGGCTCGCTCCCGGGTGGGTCGGCGTCGCCTTTGTCGTCGCGGCGGCTGTGCAGGCGCTGCTGTTGCTGCCAGCGGGCCGGGCCGTCGACGACATCGGACGCCGGCCGACGCTCGTCACGGGCAGTGTGCTGTCGGCGCTGGCGCTGATCGGGCTGGGCCTCGCGACGGGTCCGGTGTCGCTACTGCTCGCCACGGTGGTGTTCGCCGCAGGCGCCGCCCTGCTCGGGGTCGCACCGGCTGCCATCGTCGGCGATGTCGTGGAGGGACGCGGCGGGACGGCGATCGCCGTCTGGCAGATGGCGAGCGACCTCGGCTCGGTGATCGGTCCGGTGGCGGCCGGGTTCCTCATCGACCGGGCGTCGTTCGAGGTGGCGCTGCTCGCGAGCGCGGCAGTTGTCGGCGTGTGCGCGCTGCTCGGTCTACGGGTGCCCAAGGTAGTGCCGACGGCCGTCTGAGCGGCACCAACCGGCCCTGAGTCGCGCCTTTCTCCGCAGCCACGTCTGGGCGATCTACCGCTTGTGGGGGTCGCTGTCGGCGTGTCGCACCCGACAAGAGGTTGATCGTTTCCGGTTGCGCCGGGGCGCCGGTCCACGTCTGGGCGATCTGCCGCTTGTGGGGGTCGCATGTCGGCGTGTCGCACCCGACAAGAGGTTGATCGTCTCGCGAGGCAAGCGCTCAGCCCGCCAGCACCTCGCCGTCGGCGACGTCGCGCGGGCCGCGCAGCACGACGTCGCCCCGCACGACGACGCCCGCGCCGAAGCGCACGTCACCCTCGACGCGCAGGCTCGTGCACTCCCGCAGCGAGGGGGGACCCGTGGGGAAGCGCGCGTCGAAGCCGTCGAGCAGGCGGTAATGGTGCGGGTCGAGCGTCACGACTGGCAGCGGGCCGTCGACGGCGGGGAGCATGAGGCCGTCGTCCAGGATGTAGGCGTCTGAGCGCACGACGAGCAGGTCGTCGGTGGTCTTCACCGGCGCGAAGCGGGTGCGCGGCACGTGCACTGCCCGCGCCCCGCGGATCGAGCCGACGGCCGCGCCCATCGCCGTCTCCAGCTGCAGCACCGCGGGGCTGCGTGGATCGGTGGGGTCGACGGTCTTGCGGTTGACGATGAGCGGAAGCTCGGGCGCGGCCGGGTCGTCCTGCTGCAGCGCGTGCAGCGCCTGAAGATCGACCCAGACACTGTTGGTGTTGTAGAAGCGCCAGCGCTCGACGTCGGTGAAGGAGGTGTCGCCGTCCGGCACCTGGGCGTTCTCGCGAAGCACGAGCTGGCCGTCGCGCCGGGCCAGGTGGCCGCCCTTGCGGTCGGCGGCGGTGCCGCGCACCGCTTCGAGCAGGAACGGCACCTGCTCGCGCACGACAAAGGCCGCCAATCGGGGGTCGGCGACCGCCCCGAGGTTGTCGGCGTTGGAGACGAACGCGTAGCGGAGCCCGGCCTCCAGCAGCCGCTCGAGCATGCCGGTGGCGGCCAGCGAGGAGTAGAGGTCGCCGTGACCGGCCGGGCACCACTCCAGGCTGGGGTCGGCGGGCCAGGACACCGGCTCGTGGGAGTCGGCGGACAGCTTGGGCTCGCGGCCCTGCAGGAAGTCGAGCGGCAGGTCGTCGACGCCGGTGAGGCCCGCCCGGGACAGCGCCGCCAGCGACGGGTCGCGGGTCGTGGTCGAGTCCATCAGCACCAGCGGCAGCCGGGCGCCGTACCGCGTGCGGACAGCCAGCACCGAGCTCGCGATCACGTCGAGGAAGCTCGCGCCGTCCTTGACGGGCAGCAGCGACTTCGGCCCGGACAGGCCCATGCTCGTGCCGAGGCCACCGTTGAGCTTGAGCACCACCAGCTGGTCGAGCGCCTCGCGGGCCTGCGCGTCGGACGGCTCGGGCAGCGCGTCGAGGCGCACCGGGTCCTCGATCGGCTCGAGCTCGTCGGAGGCGACCTGACCGGCTCCCGGCTCGTCGAGCTGCTGCAGCCGGCGGTGCAGGGCCGCGAGCTGCGCCTCGCCCGACCCGTCGGCCTCGGCCTTGACCAGCACCCGCTGTTCGGCGGCGCTCAGCGTGGACACGTGCGTTCTCCTGTCGTTCCCCTGGCCCCCGCGAGAAGTGTTGCAGCAGAGGAAAGTGTCGTAGGCGCGCCCTACCGTGCCGGAGCATGACCTGGACGGTGCACCGCGCCGAGCGCACCGACGTGCTGGCCGCCGAGCTCGGCCGGCTGCTGTCGGCGCCGCTGGCCGATCCCTTCCAGGCCGAGGTGGTGGCCGTGCCCGCCAAGGGGGTCGAGCGCTGGCTCAGCCAGCAGCTGGCCGCGGTGCTGGGGGCCGGCGACCTCGGAGGCGACGGCGTGGCGAGCGGCATCGTGTTCCCGAGCCCAGCCCGGCTCGTCGACCAGGCCCTGGCCGCGGGTGGAGCCGAGGCCGAGGACGACCCGTGGGCACCGCAGCGCCTGCTGTGGGCGGTCCTCGACACGGTCGACGACTGCCTCGGCGAGCCGTGGTGCGGCGTGCTGTCGGCGCACCTGGGCTCCCGGGCGGACGCCGGGCCCGACGAGCACCGGGCCGGCCGCCGCTACGCCACCGCCGAGCACCTGCGCACGCTGCTGCGCTCCTACGCTGCGCACCGGCCGGCCATGCTCGTCGACTGGGTAGCGGGCGGCGCGGGCGACGGCGCGGGCGGGCGGCTCGACCCCGACCAGCGCTGGCAGGCCCAGTTGTGGCGGCGGGTGCACGCCCGTATCGGCTCGCCCAGCCCGGCCGAGCGGCTCCCCGGCACCTGCGCGGCCTTGCGCGACGACCCCGCGCTCAGCGCCCTGCCCGAGCGGCTGTCGCTGTTCGGGGCCACCCGGCTGACGAGCGACCAGCGGCAGGTGCTGGCGGCGCTGGCCGCGCACCGCGACGTGCATCTGTGGCTGCCGCACCCCAGCCCGGCGATGTGGGAGCAGCTGCGCACGGCGCCGGCCGTGCTGCGCCGCACCGACGACCAGACTGCCCTGTCGGTGCGGCACCCCCTGCTGGCGAGCCTGTCTCGCGACACCCGCGAGCTGCAGCAGCTGCTGCCGCCCGGCGTCGATGTGCACCACGCCGCTCCCGTGACCGACGCCGACACGCTGCTGGCGCACCTGCAGGCCGCCGTGCGCGACGACGTCCCGCCTGAGCCGCGGGCCGGCGCAGACGGCACGGTGTCGGTGCACGCCTGCCACGGTCCGGCGCGTCAGGTCGAGGTGTTGCGCGAGGTCCTGCTGCACCTGTTCCGCGCCGACCCGAGCCTCGAACCACGAGACGTGCTGGTGCTGTGCCCTGACGTCGAGACCTACGCCCCGCACGTGCGGGCGCTGTTCGGCCACCCGCACGGCAACCATCCAGGCCACCGGCTGCGGGTGCGCCTGGCCGACCGGGCCCTGCGCGCGACCAACCCGCTGCTCGACGTGCTCGCCCGCCTGCTCGAGCTCGCCGGCGGGCGGGTCAGTGCGAGCGCGGTGCTCGATCTGGCCGCGAGCGCGCCCCTGCGGCGGCGCTTCGACCTGCGCGAGGACGACCTCGAGCGGCTGCGTGCGTGGACGGCCGAGACCGGCGTGCGCTGGGGGCTCGGCGAGCGCGAGCGCGCGGCCTACCGGCTCGAGGCGGTGCCGGAAGGCACGTGGAGCGCCGGTCTGGATCGGCTGCTGCTCGGCGTCGCGGCCGACGAGAGCGCGCTGTCGTGGCTCGGTGCGGCCCTCCCGCTCGACGACGTCGACTCCAGCGACATCGCGCTGGCTGGCCGCCTGGCTGAGCTGCTCGAACGGCTCGACGCGGCGCTGAGCTCCCTGCAGGGTCCCGCGCCGCTCGAGGTGTGGACCGCTGCGCTCACCTCGGCGCTCGAGGCGCTGACCGCGGTCTTGCCCGCCGACGCCTGGCAGACCGCCGAGGCCCGGCGTGAGCTCGCGGGCGCCGCCGAGCACGGCAGCGAGGCGGTGCTGCGCCTCGCCGACGTGCGCGCGCTGCTCGCCGGCCGGCTGGCGGGCCGCCCGACACGTGCGGGCTTTCGCACCGGCGAGCTGACCGTCTGCACCATGGTGCCGATGCGCTCGGTGCCTCATCGCGTCGTGGCGCTGCTCGGGCTCGACGAGGGGGTGTTCCCGCGCGCGTCGAGCGTCGACGGCGACGACGTGCTGCAGCGCGCGCCGTGCCTCGGCGAGCGCGACCTGCGCAGCGAGGACCGGCAGCTGCTCCTCGACGCGCTGCTGTCGGCGCGCGATCACCTGGTGCTGCTCTACACCGGCGCCGATCCGGTGTCGGGCGCAGTGCGCCCGCCTGCCGTCCCCCTCAGTGAGGTCCTCGAGGTGCTGCGCGACACGACCGGCGACGCCGAGCTGACCGGGGTGCTGCACCGGCATCCGCTGCAGGCCTTCGACGCCGACTGCTTCACCGGCACGGCCGAGCTGTTCCTGCCCACGGGCACCGAGCCGTTCAGCTTCGACCGCACCGCGCTCGCCGGCGCCCGCGCGGCCGCCGGCCCGCGCCACCCACCGGCGCCGCTCCTGCCCGCGCCGCTGCCGGCGCTGACCGACGACGTCGAGCTCGCCGAGCTGGTGGCGCTCCTCGTCCATCCGACGCGCGCCTTTTTGACCCGGCGGCTCGGCGTCACCGTCCCCGACCGCGACGAGGCGGTCCGCGACGCGCTGCCGGTCGAGCTCGACGCGCTGGCCGGCTACGACGCCGGCGACCGCCTGCTACGCGCCCTGCTCGAGGGCACCGAGCCCGCGGTGTTCTTCGCCGCCGAGTCGCGCCGCGGCACCCTGCCACCGGGCGAGCTCGGGCAGCGGGCCCGAAAGGCGCTGTGGGAGGCGGTCCTGCCGATCGCCGACGCCTGCCGCGCGATGCACGCCGGGCCCGCTCGCACCGCCCCGCTCGCCGTCCCGATCGGGGCGCGCCGCCTGACCGGCACCGTCGCCGGGCTGCACGACGACGTGCTCGCGTCGTCGTCCTACGCCCGGCTCGGCGCCAAGCACCGCCTCGCGGCCTGGGTGCGCCTGGTCGCCCTGACCGCCGCCGGGGTGCCGGCCCGCGCGGTGACGACCGGTCGGGGTCCCTACCGCCAGCCCGTCAGGAGGTCGACGCTGCAGCCGCCGGAGGATGCGCCGCAAGTTCTTGCGGACCTGGTCGCGCTCTACGACGAGGGCATGCGCGCGCCGCTGCCGATGGTCGTCGACGCCTCGTGCGAGTACGCCGAGCGGCGGGCGCGTGGCGACGAGCCCGAGGCGGCCCTGCAGGCGGCGCGCTCCGTGCTCGCGCGCGCCTTCGAGGACCGCTACGTGTCCTACCTGTACGGCCACCCACGGAACGTCGCTGCGCTGACCGCCGACGTGGGCGACGGCGAGGAGCCGACGCGGTTCGGGACGCTCGCCCGCCGGGTCTGGGACCCGCTGCTGGCCGCCGAGCAGCTCGGCCGGCCATGAGCGTCGACCTCTACGGGCCGCTGCCGCGCGGCACCACCGTGCTCGAGGCGAGTGCCGGCACCGGCAAGACCTGGACGATCGCGGCCCTCGCGACCCGCTACGTGGCCGAGGGACACGCGGTGCTGTCCGAGCTGCTCGTCGCGACCTTCAGCCGGGCGGCCACGCACGAGCTGCGGGCCCGGGTGCGCGAGCGCCTCGCGAGCACCGCCCGCGGGCTCGGCCGGCCCGGCGGCGACGCGTTGGTCCAGCACCTGTCCGACTGCGACGGGGACGAGCGCGTGCGCCGCCGGCACCGGCTGCTCCAGGCGCTCTCGCAGTTCGACGCGGCGACGATCGCGACGACGCACAGCTTCTGCTCCACCGTCCTCGACAGCCTCGGCATGGCGGGCGAGGCGGAGGTGGGCGTCCGCCTGGTCGAATCGGCCGACGAGCTGCTGGCCGAGATCGTCGACGATCTCTACGTCCGCAAGTACGCCGCGCCGGGCGCACCCGCCCCGATCAGCGCGGCCGACGCCCGGGCCGTCGCCCGGGCGGCCTGCGCCGACGGGCAGGCCCGCCTCGAACCCGCCGGCGCCGACCCCCGGACCGCCGCCGGGCAGCGGGTGCGGCTGGCGCAGGCGGTGCGGGTCGAGCTGGCCCGGCGCAAGCGCGCGCAAGGGGTGCGCGACTACGACGACCTGCTGACGCTGCTGCGCGACGTGCTGGCCGACCCGGCGCACGGCCCGGCCGCGTGCGAGCGGCTGCAACAGCGCTACCGCGTCGTGCTCGTCGATGAGTTCCAGGACACCGACCCCGTGCAGTGGGAGGTGCTGCGACGGGCCTTCCACGGCCGGTCCACGCTCGTGCTCATCGGCGACCCGAAGCAGGCGATCTACGGCTTCCGGGGGGCCGAGGTGCTCAGCTACCTCGACGCCGTCGGCGCCGCCGACCGGGCCGCGAGCCTGTCGACCAACTGGCGCACCGACGCCCCGCTGCTGCGGGCCCTGGACCACCTGCACGGCGGCGTGGCGCTGGGTGATCCGCGCATCGTCGTCCCGTCGGTGCGGGCGGTGCGCGCGGACGCGCGTCTGTCGGGCAGCCCCCCGCTGCGGTTGCGGGTGCTCAGTCGGGACGCCTGCCCCGGATCCAGCGGCGGTTCCGGCGGCATGCCCGCCGTCGCGGACGTGCGGCGGGCGGTCGCGCGCGACGTCGCGGCCCACGTCGTCGCGCTGCTGGAGGGCCCCGCCCAGCTCGACCTCGACGGCGCGGGACCACGGCCGGTGCAGCCGGGCGACATCGCGGTGCTGGTGCGCCGCCGCGCCGCGCAGGGCGATGCCGTCCAGCAGGCCCTTGCCGAGCTCGGCGTGCCGAGCGTCCAAGCCGGCACCAGCAGCGTGTTCGCCACCCCGGCCGCCCGCGAGTGGTGGTGGCTGCTGCAGGCCGTCGAACAGCCGCAGCGGGCGGGCCTGGTGCGGCTCGCGTCCCTCACCAGCCTGGTGGGCCGCACGGCGACCGAGCTCGCGCACGGCGACGCGGCGCTCGAAGACACCTGCGCCCTGCTGCGCCGCCTCGCCCGCCGCTTCGACAACGCCGGCATGGCCGCGCTGGTCGAGCTGCTCAGCGAGAGCACCGCCCTCGACGCGCGGGTGCTCGCGCTGGTCGATGGAGAGCGCCGCCTGACCGACCTGCGGCACGTGGCGCAGCTGCTGCACAGCGCCGTCGTCGAGCACGGCCTCGGGCTGTCGGCGGCGCTCGCCTGGCTCGGCGGGCGCCTCGAGGACCCCGAGTCCGGCAGCGGGGGCGAGCGCACCCGGCGGCTGCCGAGCGACGCAGCCGCCGTGCAGGTGATGACGGTGCACCGCAGCAAGGGGCTGGAGTTCCCGGTCGTGCTCGCGCCCTACGGCTGGGACGCCGCCCGCAGCTCGCGCCCCGTGACGCTGCGCCTGCACGACGCCGGCGGCGCCCGCGTCCTCGACGTCGGCGGTCGGCGCGACGCGAACGATCCGGAGGACGGCGACCTCGGCTACGGCGACCACCTGCGCCGCGCGGGTGCGGAGGACGACGACGAGGAGCTGCGCCTGCTCTACGTCGCGGTCACCCGGGCGCAGTGCCAGCTGACGCTGTGGTGGGCGCCGTCCCGCGACACCGCCCGCTCGCCGCTGCACCGGCTGCTCATGGGCCGCGCTCCCGGCACGTCCGAGCTGGCCCGCACGGTCGCGGTCCCGTCCGACGAGGTCGCCCTGGCGCAGCTACGGGCCTGGGGCCTGCCCGCCGACATCGAGGTCGAGCCCGCCAGCGCTGCCGGTTGCCCGGCCTGGCAGGCGCCGGCCGCCCCCGCCGCACCGCTGCGGGCGGCGACGTTCGACCGCGAGCTCGACACGGCCTGGCGCCGCACGTCGTACTCCGCGCTGACCCGCGACGCGCACGACGCGGAGCCCGGTGGCGGCGAGCCGGAGGAGCCGGGGCACGCCGACGAGCCCGACGCGCCGCCGCTCGACGCGCGCGAGCGGCAGCCGGCCGGCGCGGACCAGCCGTCGCCGTTCACCGGCCTGCCGTCGGGGGCGAGCTTCGGCACGCTCGTGCACGCCGTGCTCGAGACCGTCGACGCGACCGCCGCCGACCTGCCGGTCGAGCTGCACCGCTGCTGCGCGCAGGCGGTGGCGCGCGCGCTGTCGACGGTCGACCCGCCCGCGCTCGCGGCGGCGCTGCTGCCGGTGCTGCGTACCCCGCTCGCCGGTCCGGGCGGCCCGACCCTCGCGGGCCTCGCGCCCGCCGCCCGGCTGCCCGAGCTGCCCTTCGAGCTGGCGCTGTCCGGCGGCGACCGGCCGACCGCGGCGTCGGCGCGCCTCGGCGAGCTTGCCGTCCTGCTGCGCACGCACCTGCTCGCGGACGACCCACTCGCGGGCTACGCCGACCGGCTCGAGCAGCTCGGCCACGCGCCGCTGCGCGGCTACCTGACCGGCAGCATCGATGCGGTGCTGCGCCTGCCCGGACCGCGCTTCGTCGTCGTCGACTACAAGACCAACCGCCTCGCCCCGGGCGAGCTGACGCTCGGCGACTACTCCCGCGAGGCGATGGCGCGCGAGATGATGCGGGCGCACTACCCGCTGCAGGCGCTGCTTTACTCCGTCGCCCTGCACCGCTACCTGCGCTGGCGGCTGCCCGGCTACGACCCGCAGCAGCATCTGGCGGGGGTGCAGTACCTGTTCGTGCGGGGCATGGGCGGGCCCGCGACTCCGCCCGGCTGCGGCGTGTTCGACTGGGCGCCCCGGCCGGCGCTGGTGGAGGCGCTGTCCGATCTGCTGGCCGGCGGCCGGCCGTGACGCCCGCCGAGGCCGCGCCGGACGGCCGGGCCGCGACCCGGTCCCAGCTGCCACCGGACGGTCCGTTCGGTCCGGCTCCCGACCCACGGTCGCAGGCTCGGCTCGTCCCGCGAGGCGGACCGCCACTGCTCGCTGCCTTCGCCGCCGCCGGGGTGTTGGAGGCCGCCGACGTCCACGTCGCCCGGCGCCTCGGCCGGCTCGGGCACGAGACGCGTGAACCGGTGCTGCTGGCCGTCGCACTGGTCGTGCGGGCGGCGCGCCTGGGTGCGGTGTGCCTCGAGGTGCCACGCTGGCGCGAGGTGAGCGTCGAGAACAGCGAGGGCAGCGACGTCGCGGCGCTGCCCTGGCCGGACGACCGCGACGTCGTGCAGGCGCTGCGCAGCAGCCCGCTGGTGGTCGGCGGCGCCGCGGGCGGCCTGCGCCCGCTGCACCTGGCCGACACCGGCTCGGGCGAGCTGCTCTACCTCGACCGCTACTTCCGCCAGGAGCAGACGGTCCGCGACGTGCTGGCCGACCGCGCGCTCAGCCGGCCGCCCTTCGACGCCACGCTGCTGCGGGCTGGCCTGGCCGAGCTGTTCCCCGGCGCCCCGCCCGACCGGCAGCGGATCGCTGCGTCCCTTGCCGTCACCCGCTGGACGAGCATCGTCGCGGGCGGACCGGGCACCGGCAAGACCTACACCGTGGCGAGCATCCTGCGCCTGCTCGAGCAGCAACAGCCGGGCCTGCGCGTCGCGCTGGCGGCGCCGACCGGCAAGGCCGCGGCCCGATTGCAGGAGCAGGTGCAGGCCCAGGGCCAGGCGCGCACCGCTTCGACGCTGCACCGGCTGCTCGGCTGGCGACCCGACAGCCGCACCCGGTTCCGGCACGACGCCGGTCACCGGCTGCCCTACGACGTCGTGGTGCTCGACGAGGCCTCGATGGTGTCACTGACGCTGATGGCCCGGCTGCTCGAGGCGCTGCCGGCCGGGTGCCGCCTGGTGCTGGTCGGAGATCCCGACCAGCTCGCCTCGGTCGATGCCGGCGCCGTCCTCGCCGACCTGGTGGCCCGGCCGGTCGAGGCGGCCCGCGACGACGCTCTGGCGGCGCTCGTCGGCCCCGACCTGTCGGCGACCGATGACCCGGCCGAGAGCGCGCTGAGCCCGCGTGAGCGGTCCCAGCTGGCGGCGGGGGTCGTACGGCTCAGCCGTGGCCGCCGGTTCGGCGGCGCGATCGCCGAGCTGGCGCGGGCGGTCCGGGCCGGCGACCCGGACGCCGTCATGGCTGTCCTGCGGTCGCGCGATGCGAGGGTGTCCTTTGTCGAGACCGCCGAGGAGCCCGACGCGCTCTGGCGCCCGGACGCAGCGCACACCACGGCTGTGCGCGACGACGTCGTGGGCTGTGCCCTCGCGGTCACCGAGGCGGCGCGGCGAGGCGACACCGACGGGGCGCTGCACGAGCTGTCGCGGCACCGGCTGCTGTGCGCCCACCGCACCGGGCCGGCGGGCGTCGCGGCCTGGGACGCCCGCGCCCGCGAGTGGGTCGAGGCCGCGCTGGGGGAGCGGCTCGACCCGGCCGCCGGCTACCCCGGCCAGCCGCTGCTGGTCACCGCGAACGACGCCGGGGCCGGGCTCTACAACGGCGACAGCGGGGTGATCGTCGCCCGGCCGGGCGGCGGAGCGGTCGCCGCCTTCGCCCGGGTCGGGGCACCGTTGCTGCGCAGCCCGGCGAGCCTTGCGTCGGTGCAGACGGTCTACGCCATGACGATCCACCGCAGCCAGGGCAGCCAGTACGCCAGCGTCTCGGTAGTTCTTCCGCCCGAGCGGTCGGCGCTGCTGTCGCGCGAGCTGCTGTACACCGCCGTCACGCGCGCGCAGCAGCACGTGCGGGTGATCGGCAGCGAGGCGTCGGTGCGGGCGGCCGTGTCGCGACAGGTGCTGCGGGCCAGCGGACTTCGGCGCGTGCTGCTCGACCAGCCCGGGTAGGCGAGCCCCGACGACGGGAGAGCGCGGTGGCCACGAGAAGGTCCAGGAGCGGCAAAGGCAAGGACGATGAGGCCAAGCAGGACGTGAAGGCCAAGGACGCCAAGGCCAAGAACGCCACGACCAAGGACGCCAAGGCCAAGGCGCCAGACGGCAAGGCGAAGAAGTCCAAAGGCAAGCGCAGAGACGACAGGGGGAAGGGCAAGGGCGGAGACGCCAAGGGGAAGGGCAAGGGCAAGCAGAGAGCCGGCAAGACCGGCAAGACCCGCGACGACTACGCCGCCACCTACACCGAGCCCGCGCTGCGCGAGCGGCTCAAGGATCAGATCAAGGCCGGCGCCAAGGGCGGCAGGCCGGGGCAGTGGTCGGCCCGCAAGTCGCAGCTGCTCGTGCGCGAGTACGAGCAGGCCGGCGGCGGCTACCGCGACGAGGACACCCGCACCGACAGCCAGCGCCACCTCGAGCAGTGGGGCGAGCAGGACTGGCACGCGGTCGACGGGTCGGCGCAGGCCCGCAGCGAGGACGGCACCGAGCGCTACCTGCCCGACGTCGCTTGGCAGCTGCTGGCCCCCAGCGAGCAGCGCGCGACCCGACGCGCCAAAAACACTGCCGCCGACCAGCGCGTCGACAACACCGAGGCGGCGCAGGAGGCGCGGGCCGCGGCGCAGGTGCTCACCGACAGCGCCGTCGAGGGCGCGAAGCGGGTGCGGGCGATGACGTCGCCGTCGGCGCTGGATCGAGCCCGCCGGGCCGAGACCGAGCACGGCCGGGGCCGCAAGACGGTGCTCGATGCCATCGCCCGACGCGAGCGCGCGCTGCAGACCTGAGCGGTCGCCGGCCCGGGCCGGTCCCGAGGTGCGCTCGCGGCCGGGGTGGGCAAGGGTCGGGCATGGCTGAGCGAGCGAATGTCCTGATCGTCGGCAGCGGCTTCGCCGGGTTCGGCTGCGCGCAAAAGCTGGTGCCGCGTCTGACCAAGGCCGGCGAGCCGGCTCAGGTCTCGCTCGTCTCGCCGACGAACTACCACCTCTACACCCCGCTGCTGGCCGACGTCGCGGGCGGGGTCATCAACCCGCGGCGCGTTGCCGTGCCGCTGGCGCAGGGGCTCCCCGGCGTGCGGCTCGTCCCGGGCAACGTCGAGTCGATCGACCTGCAGGCGCGCACGGTCGTCGTCGTGCGGGAGGGCGAGGAGCAGCCGCCCCTGTCGTGGGACCGGCTCGTGCTCACCCCCGGCTCGGTCACCCGGCTGTTCGACATCCCCGGGCTCGAGGAGCACGCCCGCGGCCTCAAGACCGTCGCCGAGGCGATGTACCTGCACGACCACCTGATCCGCCAGATCGAGCTGTCGATGTTCGACGAGGACGACAAGAGCCGCAAGGGCCGGCGCACCGTCGTCATCGTCGGGGCGTCCTACGCCGGCACTGAGCTGGTGGCGCAGCTGCGGGCGCTGGCCGACGAGGCCTCCCGCCGGCACGGGCTGTCGAGCGACGACATCGACTTCCTGCTGCTCGACAAGGCCGACACGGTGATGCCCGAGGTCGGTACCAACCTCGGCGAGCGAGCCTTGAAGGTGCTCAAGCAGCGCGGCATCGACGTGCGCCTCGGCATGAGCCTGTCCTCGGTCGCCGACGACCACGTCGTGCTGGAGGACGGCGCCCGGGTCGAGACGCGCACCGTCGCCTGGGTGGCGGGCGTCGAGCCCAGCCCGCTGGTCGCGACGCTCGGGCTGCCCACCGAGAAGGGCCGGCTCATCGTCGGCCCTGACCTGTCGGTGCCGGACCATCCGCACGTGTTCGCCGCGGGGGATGCCGCCGCGGTTCCCGACCTCACCAAGCCGGGGAAGATCACGCCGCCGACGGCGCAGCACGCGCTGCGCCAGGGGCACGCCCTGGCCCGCAACGTCGCGGCGAGCCTCGGCGTCGGCACTCCTAAGGACTACAAGCACCACGACCTGGGTCTGGTCGTCGACCTCGGTCCGGGCTACGCGGTCGCCGACCCGGTGGGGCTGCACCTGTCCGGGCTCCCGGCCAAGGTGGTCACCCGGGGCTACCACCTGGCGGCGCTGCCGCTCGGGCGCAACCGGCTGGGCGTCGCCTTTGACTGGTTTACCGACCTCGTCTCGCCGCGACCGGTGCTGCAGCTCGGCATGGTCGACGCGCAGGAGTCGAGCTTCGACGTCAGCGAGCACCGCGGCGACGCGTTCACCGCGCCGAAGGGCTGAGCCGCCGCACGTGGCAGGGTGGCGCGATGACCCGACGAGCGCACCGATGACCGCACCCAGCGACGAGCAGGCCGACGACCTGCACTTCTGGTTCGACCCGGTGTGCCCGTTCGCGTGGATGACGAGCAAGTGGGTGCGCGAGGTCGCCCGCCAGCGCACCTATCGGGTCGACTGGCGCTTCATCTCGCTCCGCCTGCTCAACAGCCACGTCGACTACGACAGCCACTTCCCGCCCGAGTACGAGGCCGGCCACACCGCCGGCCTGCACCTGCTTCGTCTCGCCGCAAGGGTGCGCGAGGAGCACGGCCGCGGCGCCGTCGGACCTCTCTACGAGGCCTTCGGCGACCACATCTTCGAGATGCGCGATGTCTCGCGTCCCGACGAGCGGATCGCCGACGGCACGCTGGTGCCTGCTGTGCTCGCGCAGGCAGGCCTGCCGGCAGAGCTCGCGTCGGCCGTCGAAGACGACAGCTGGGACGAGCTGCTGCGGGCCGAGACCGACGAGGCGCTGGCCCTGACCGGCAAGGACGTCGGCACCCCGATCCTGCACGTCGAGCCGCCGGACGGCCTCGCCTTTTTCGGTCCGGTCATCAGCCGGCTGCCGACGCCCGAGCAGGCCGTCGAGCTCTGGGACCACGTCGTCGGGCTGGCCCGCTTCGGTGGCTTCGCCGAGCTCAAGCGCAGCCTGCGCGAACGGCCGCAGCTGCCCGCGTTCGGCATCGACGTCGACGACGTGGGCGTCCAGGAGGACTGGCACGCCGGGAGCCGCCGGCAGAAGAGGTGACCGCACCTTTTCGCGCGCCGCTGCCCGGAGAGCCGTGGTGGCGCGACGCGGTGATCTACCAGGTCTACCCGCGCAGCTTCGCCGACTCCGGCGGCGACGGCATCGGCGACCTGCGCGGGGTGCTCATCCGGCTCGACCACCTGGTGGACCTCGGGGTCGACGCGGTGTGGCTCTCACCGTTCTACCCCTCGCCGCAGGTCGACAACGGCTACGACATCAGCGACTACCGCGGCGTCGACCCGGTCTTCGGCACGCTGGACGACCTCGACGCGCTGATCGCCGCGCTGCACGCCCGCGGCATCCGCCTGGTGATCGACGTCGTCGTCAACCACACCTCCGACCAGCACCCCTGGTTCCAGGCGTCACGAAGCGACCGGGAGGACCTCCGGCGCGGCTGGTACTACTGGCGGGACGGCCGTGACGGTAAGCCGCCGAACAACTGGGGGTCTCTCTTCTCCGGACCCGCGTGGGAGCTGGACCCCGCGACCGGCCAGTACTACCTGCACACCTTCGCCGCCGGTCAGCCCGACCTCGACTGGCAGCACGGGGGGATGCGCTCGGCCGTCCACGACATGCTGCGCTGGTGGCTCGACCGGGGCGTCGACGGCTTCCGGCTCGATGTCATCAGCATGATCGGCAAGGATCCGACGCTGCCCGACGGCCCAGTACCCGAGGGGGCGCAGTACGCCGCGCCGTCGATGGGCTTCGCCCCGTCGCTGCACGAGCACCTGCAGGAGCTGCACCGCGAGGTGCTCGCCGGCCGCGACCTCGTCACGATCGGCGAGACACCGGGCGCCAGCATCGAGCAGGCCCGCTTGATCGCCGACCCGCGCCGCCGCGAGCTCGACATGGTCTTCGACTTCGCGCACGTCTCGCTCGACCACGGCGCGAGCAAGTGGGACCACGTCGCGGTGCCGCTGCCGACGCTCAAGGGGTGCCTGGCCGCCTGGCAGCAAGGCCTGGCCGACCACGGCTGGAACAGTCTGTACTGGGACAACCACGACCAGCCCCGCGTCGTCTCGCGCTTCGGCGACGACGGCGCGCACCGCGTCGCCTCGGCCAAGACCCTCGCCACCGTGCTGCACCTGCACCGCGGGACGCCGTTCGTTTACCAGGGCGAGGAGATCGGCATGACCAGCGCGCACTTCACCGCGCTGGAGCAGTACCGCGACCTCGAGTCGCGGGGCGCCGCCGCCGACCTGCGGGCGACCGGCCACGACGAAGCAGCGGTGCTGTCCGCGCTCGCCGCCGCGAGCCGCGACAACGCCCGCACGCCCGTGCAGTGGGACGACGGGCCGCAGGCGGGCTTCACGACCGGCACGCCGTGGATCAGCGTGAACCCTAACGCTGCCGAGATCAACGTGGCGGCGCAGAGGGGCGAACCGCACTCGGTGCTCGCGCACTACCGCCGGCTGATCGCGCTGCGGCACGACGAACCGGCGCTCGCGCTGGGCTCGTTCGCGCTGCTGCTGCCCGACCACGACCAGCTGTGGGTGATCGTGCGCCGCCACGGCGACGTCGAGCTGCTGGTCGTGGCCAACTGCTCGGCGCAGGCAGTCACCCTGCCCGCCGAGCTGCGGCCCCGGCCGGGCGACGAGCTGCTGCTCGACCTGGCCGGCGGGGCGCCGGACGCGCTCGGCCCGTGGCACAGCCGGGTGCACCGGCGCCGTCGCGGGGCAGGAAGCGCAGCGACGTGATCCCCGGCGCCCGGCCGGGGGCGCACCCGGACGGGGGAATCCATGGCCGACCGCTGGTACCGCGAGGCCGTCATCTACTGCCTGGACGTGCAGACCTTCCAGGACAGCAACGGCGACGGCATCGGTGACCTGCAGGGACTGATCAGCCGGCTCGACTACCTGGCGCGCCTGGGTGTCACGTGTCTGTGGCTCAACCCGATCCACCCCTCGCCGCGCCAGGACGACGGCTACGACATCACCGACTTCTACGGTGTCGACCCGCAGATCGGCACGATGGGGGAGTTCACCGAGCTGGTGCACCAGGCCAGCGACCGCGGCCTGCGGATCATCCTCGATCTCGTCGTCAACCACACCTCGGATGAGCACCCGTGGTTCGTCGACGCCCGCAGCACGCCCGACTCGCCCTACCGGGACTGGTACGTGTGGTCGGCGAAGGAGCCCAGCGACCGTCAGCAGGGCATGGTCTTCCCCGGCCACCAGGACGAGACGTGGACGTGGGACGAGCAGGCCGGCGCCTGGTACTACCACCGGTTCTACGCCTTCCAGCCCGACCTGAACACCGCGAACGAGGCGGTGCAGAACGAGATCGAGAACATCATCGGCTTCTGGCTGGGCCTCGGCGTCGCCGGCTTCCGGATGGACGCGGCGCCGTTCATCATCGAGCAGACCGAACCCGGCCGGCCGGACAGCCCCAAGGACTTCGGCCAGCTGACCCGCTATCGCGAACGGCTGTCGTGGCGCCGCGGCGACGCAGTGATCCTCGCCGAGGCCAACGTCGAGAACGACGAGCTGGTGCGCTACTTCGGCGACGAGGGCGGCTCGAACAACCGGCTGCCGATGCTGTTCGACTTCGTGCTGTCGGTACGCACCCTGCTGGCGCTGGCCCGCGGCGAGGCGGCGCCGATCTACCAGGCGCTGGCGGGCGCGCCGCCGATCCCGAACCACGCGCAGTGGGCGACGTTCCTGCGCAACCACGACGAGGTCGACCTGTCCCGGCTGTCCAAGGATGAGCAGCAGGAGGTGTTCGCAGCGTTCGGCCCGGAACCGGAAATGCAGCTGTACGGGCGCGGCATCCGGCGCCGGCTCGCCCCGATGCTCGGCAACGACCCCGCCCGGCTGCGCCTCGCCTACAGCCTGCAGTTCACGCTGCCCGGCACGCCCGTGCTGCGCTACGGCGAGGAGCTCGGCATGGGCGACGACCTGTCGCTGCCCGAGCGTGAGGCGCTGCGCACCCCGATGCAGTGGGACGGCACCGACGGCGCCGGCTTCAGCGGCAGCGACGAGCCGGTGCGCCCGGTCATCTCGACCGGCGAGTACGGCGCGCCAAACGTCAACGTCGCGAAGGCTCGCCAGGAACCCGACTCGTTGCTCATGTGGTTCGAGCGGATGATCGCCTCGGTGCGCGAGTGCCCGGAGATCGGCACGGGCACCTGCCACCCGGTGCAGGTGGCGAGTCCCGCCGTGCTGGCCCACCGCTTCGAGGCGCCCGGCGGCACGCTGCTGCTGCTGCACAACCTCGGCCGCGACGAGGTCAGCGTCGACCTTGGGCCGCAGCCGGGGCAGGACGGCGACCCGGTCGAGGTCTTCGCCGACCGCCGCTACGACCCGCCGACGGCGGAGCTGTCCGGCTTGACGCTCACCGGCAGCGGCTTTCGCTGGCTGCGGCTGCGCCGCACCGTCTGAGGGTTGGGCACCCGTTCGAGCCGCTCTCGAGCGGCTGTCCACACCCTTGCGGGACGGGCTGTCGTGCGGCGGCCGTGCTCAGCAGGGTCCAGGCATGCCGACCACGACCCCGTCCACCTCGCCCGTCGTCCGTCTGAGCAGCCCGGGGGAGATCGTCGCCTCGCTGCCGGTGCTCTGCGGCTTCCCGCCGCAGGAGAGCGTCGTCGCGCTGTCCTTGCGCGGCCGGCGGCTGGGCCTGACGGTGCGGCTGGACCTGCCCGCGCCCGAGCACCAGGCGGCCGCGGCGGACCTGGTCGCCGCTCGGATGCTCGGCGACGGCGCGTCCCGCGTCGCGCTCGTCGTGCTGAGCGAGCAGGGCCGGCGACCGGAGCTGGTCGAGGCGTTCACCGAGCGCGTCGGCGCCTCCGGCGTCGAGGTGCTGGAGGCTCTGCACGTCGCGGACGGCCGCTGGACCTCCTACCGATGCACCGGTCCGTGCTGCCCCGCGGAGGGGACGGCGGTGGTCGAGACGTCCGCCGTCATGCTGGCCGCGGCCGAGAGCGCGCTGCTGGGCAAGGCGGTGCTGCGCAGCCGCGACGAGCTGGTCGCCTCGATCGCCCCTCCGGTGCTGCTCGCGGCTCGCGCAGCCGAGCGGGCCTACGACGCCGCGCTCGAGCGGTGGGCCGACGACCGGCTGCGGACGAACCCCGTCGTCGCCCGCCGGCTCGAGCTGCGCAGCGCCCGGGCGCTGCTCGACGCGGCCCGCGAGGGCCGCTGTCCCGACCTCGTCGCCGCGTGCACCTTTGCGGCGCCGCTCGAGGACGTGCTGGTGCGCGACGAGATCGCCGGTTGGGCGCTGCACCGGGGGGACGACGTGCACGCGCTGCTGCAGGCGGTCGTGCCGCAGCTGCCGGTCGGCGGCGACGCGCCGGCCTGCACGTTGCTCGGCTGGGTCGCCTACGCGCGCGGGGAGGGTGCGCTGGCCGGGATCGCCTTCGACCGGGCGCTCGCGAGCGAGCCGGACTACCACCTCGCGCTGCTGCTGATGAGTCTGCTCGAGGGCGGCGTCGACCCCGCTGAGGTGCGGCGGGTGATGCGCCCGCCGTCCAGGCGCCGCAGCCGTCGGCGGCGCGCCTGCTGAGTCGGCGTACAAGCCGGCGCGGAACGGGCAGGATGGGGCGGTGACCGCGACCCCCGTCCGTCCTCCCGAGCGCCGGGCCGACGACGCTGTCGCGCCGTCGGCGCAGCAGCGCTACGGCGACGGCGCCCGGACCGAGTTCGACGCCGACATCCCCGGCCCCAACCATCCCTCGGTGATCCCGGAGGTGTCCAAGCGCCGGGAGGAGGCGCTGTCCCGCGGCTTCGGCCAGATGGCGACCCTCAGCCTTCGCTTCCTGCTCGTCGTCGCTGCGCTCGTCGTCATCGGCTACCTGGTCGGCCGGCTGTGGGTGGTGCTGCTGCCGATCCTGCTGGGCCTGCTGCTTGCGACGGTGCTATGGCCGGTCACGCGCTTCATGCGCGAGCACGGCGTCCCCGCCGCGGTCGCCTCGCTGCTGGTGATCGTGCTGTCGCTCGCCGCCCTCGGCGGGCTGGTTGCCGTCCTCGCCCCGCAGGTGACCGGGCAGAGCCAGGAGCTGGCGAACCAGGTCACCGCTGGCCTCGGCACGCTCGAGGAGAAGATCACCGGCCCACCGCTGAACCTCGGCCAGGACCGCATCGGCCTCACCGTGAACAACGTCATCAACGAGCTGCAGAACAACGCCCAGCTGATCGCCGCCCGTGTCGTCTCCGGGGCGGTGGCCGCCGGCTCGCTGGTGCTCAGTGGGGTGCTGGCACTGGTCCTGTGCTTTTTCTTCCTCAAGGACGGCCCGCGCTTCCTGCCGTGGCTCGCCGGCCTGGTGGGGCCGCGAAACGCCCCGCACGTCTCGATCGTCGCCCAGCGCTCGTGGGTGACGCTGTCGGGCTTCATCCGCGCGCAGGCGATCGTCGGGCTGATCGACGCGGTCTTCATCGGCATCGGGCTGGTGATCCTCGGCGTGCCGCTGGCCCTGCCGCTGGCGGTGCTGGTGTTCTTCGGCGGCTTCATCCCGATCGTCGGCGCGACCGTCACCGGGGCGCTCGCCGCCCTGGTTGCGTTGGTCAGCAACGGCCTCACCAGTGCGCTCATCGTCGTCGCGCTGATCCTGGTGGTGCAGCAGATCGAGGGCAACGTCATCCACCCGCTGCTGGTCGGGCGCACGCTCGAGCTGCACCCGGCGCTGGTCATCCTGTCGGTCACCGCCGGCGGCACGGCCTATGGCATCACCGGGGCGTTCCTCGCGGTGCCGGTCGTCGCCGTCGGGTCGGTGATCGTGCGCTACATCCGCCAGCACCTGGCCGAGCTGGAACCCGATCCGGAGGCGCCGCTGGTCAGCGCCGGCCAGCCGAACGAACAGGTCGTCGAGGAGGTCAAGACAGCGCGCGAGGTGGCGGAGGAGGACGACGACGACGAGGACGAGGCGGCCGAGCCGGAGACCTCGGTCCGTACGTGACGTCGTCGCCGACCGCAGCAGTGTGCAGGTGAGGATCTGCACCTGCTACGACGGCCCGGTTGCGGGCCCGCGCGTCGAGCCCTACCTCTTCGAGTGCGGCCAGGACGACAGGTGGAGCGATGAGGACGAGGAGCCTGACCCCGCCGTCCCCGGGCGTGAGACGCAGGCCGAGCTCGAGACCTTCGAGAGATCCCTTCAAGCCCTCGTGGCCGAGTACAGCAAGACACCGCCCGAGGCCCTACCGGCCGAGGCACGGCCCTACCTGCGGCTGGAGGTCGAGGTGCATGCCGACGGCCCGTCCGTGCGGCTGCAGAGCTCCAACGGCACAACGAGGTTCTTGTCGCTGGACGGCGATGAGCACCATCACCGCGAAGAGATCGAGAGTCTCATCGAAGACGATGTGGACAACCTGAAGGACAAGCGCCACCACGAGCCTCAGCCGCGGACTCGGTACCGAGGCGATCCATGGCAGCCGCGCAGCGTGATCGGCTACTGGACGGACGGCCGGTGCAAGACCGATAAGGGCCGTCGGTGAGCAGCGACGAGCGGCTTGCCGTGCACGGCATGGCGCCTCGTGTGGCCGAACGCCGTGACTGATCGCGATGGAGGCTGGCCGCACGAGCTGCGGGCAACGCCAAGGCAGCGCTGCCTGCTCCTTCTCGCGGTAGCGCCCTGGGTGGTCTTCGCGGGGCTCGCCGTCGGACTGCCGCTCGGCGACGTCCTGCTCGGGTCCGACGTCGCGGGAGGTCTGGTGGGTGCCCTCCTCGCATGTCTGCTCGCCTACCGACTGAGCCGTCGCGTGTGTCTTCACACGTCGCTCGAACCTACAACCTCGGTCGTCGTGCAGAACCTCTACGCCTCGTTCACCCTTGAGGGCGACGAGCACATTACTACTAAGCAGATCGTTAGTAGGTGGACCTACGCTTAGCATGTTATGTAGGCCAGGTCCGGGTCGCGGAAGAAGCCGCAGATGAGGTCGGGCAGGGCCTTGAGTCGTGTGAGGGCGTTGAATGCCTTGCCGTGCAGGTCGTCCGGGCTGGTGATGGTGGAGCGGCCGATGC
>JAABUN010000932.1_pt1 | contig 70699 bp, 55 predicted proteins | sample 5559311 | NCBI WGS metagenome assembly JAABUN01 (sample SAMN10711877, study PRJNA513370) | rock metagenome | isolation source: Antarctica rocks | place: Antarctica: Victoria Land, Siegfried Peak sud | reverse complement strand
GGGTTCCAGATCGGGACAGGCGAGCCGGCGATCCCTGCTCTCAGCCGGTCTCTGACGACCAGTGGGTTGGACGGTCTGCCGGCTCGCCGTGGCATCGGCCACCCCACTACCATACAAGGGGTTGGGGGAGGGGACTGTTCGCGATCAGAGCGCCACGATGGCCAACACCGATATCCCGTGCAAGGGGTTGAACGGGCAGACCGATGACATGGCCACCACGACCAGTCGACATCGACCCGATCCGGCAGGACAGCAGCCCCCGTGACACCGGGCGGCGCGGGACGGCACGCCCCGGCGAGTGGCACCCGGAGCCCGCCCCGCTACGCTACGCCGAGCTCCACCTCCACACCTCGTTCTCGTTCCTCGACGGCGCCTCGCACCCGGAAGAGATCGTCGGCCGGGCGGCCGAGCTGGGCTACACCCACCTCGCCATCACCGACCACAACGGGCTGCACGGCGCCCTTGAGTTCGCGAAGGCCGCCCACGACAAGGGCATCCAGCCGATCACCGGCGCCGAGCTGACGCTGACCGACGGCAGCCACCTCACGCTGCTGGTCGAGAGCCGGACCGGCTACGCCAACCTCTGCCAGCTCATCACCGCCGCCCACTACCAGAGCAGCACCCGGCCCCGAATCACCAACCCGAGCGTCGCCATCGACGAGCCTCGCCTGCCCAACCTGACCCAGGCGGAGCGCGAGCCGGCCCTCGACCCCACCCTGCTCCGCGACCACGCCGAGGGGCTGATCCTGCTGACCGGCTGCCGCGACGGGATGCTCAGCCGGCTGGTCGACGCCGGTCGCCACACCGAGGCGCGGTCGCTGCTCGGGCAGTACGTCAACTGGTTCGGCCGCGACAGCGTCGTCGTCGAGCTCCAGCACAACCTCACCCACGGCGACACCCGCCGCGTCCGCGAGCTCTCCCGGCTGGCGACCCTCGTCGGGCTGCCCTACGTCGCGACCGGCAACGTCCACTACCACCGCCAGGAGCGCCACCGGCTCCAGGACGTCCTGGTCGCGATCCGCAGCCGGGGCTCGCTGGACGCCACCCACCGCCAGCGCCGGGCCAACAGCCGCTTCTACCTGCACAGTGCCGGGGAGATGGCCGAACGGTTCGCCGCCTACCCGGAGGCGGTCGCGATGTCGAAGACGCTGGCCGAGCGCTGCGCCGCCTTCGACCTGAGCAAGAACCTCGACTACCACTTCCCCGACTACCCCACCCCGCGGGAGCAGTCGACCGACGACCACCTCTCCGAGGTCTGCCAGATCGAGTTCGAGGAGCGCTACCCGTCCGGCCACGAGCGGCGAGAGCAGGCCGGGAAGCAGCTCGACGAGGAGCTGACCCTGATCCGGCACCACAACCTGAGCGGCTTCTTCCTGCTCCACCGCGACCTGCTGGAGCTGGCCAAACAGGTCGCCGCCGAAGTCCGGGAGGCGTCGGGCAACCCGGCCGCCGGGATCCTGCCGCCGGGCCGGGGCCGGGGCTCGTCGGTCAGCTCGGTCGTCTGCTACCTGATCGGCCTGTCGCCGGTCGACCCGGTCGAGCACAAGCTCACCCTCGGCCGCTTCCTGAACGAGGAGCTCCGCTCCGTCCCCGACATCGACCTCGACTTCCCCCGCGAGATCCGGGAGAAGCTGATCGCCCGGATCTACGAGGTCTACCCGGACCGGGCCGGGCTGATCTGCGCCTTCTCGACCTACCGGCTGCGCTCCGCCGTCCGCGACGTCGGCAAGGCGCTCGGCCTGCCGGTCGCCGACCTCGACCGGATCAGCCGCCTGAGCGAGCCGACCAGCGCCCGCCACCTGGCCGAGCAGCTCGGGCACATCCCGGAGTACGCCGCCCGGACGCAGTCGCCGCCGTGGAGCTTCCTCGTCGAGCTGACCGGGCAACTGGCCGGGATGCCGCGCCACGTCGGCCAGCACTCCGGCGGGATGGTGATCGCCTCGCAGCCGCTGGTCGAGCTGGCCCCGATGCAGCCCTCGGCGATGCCGGACCGGCACCTGATCCAGTGGGACAAGGATTCCTGCGACGACGCCGGCTTCGTCAAGATCGACTTCCTCGCCCTCGGCATGATGTCGCTGGTCGAGGAGTGCCTGGAGACGATCCACCAGACGCACTCCGACGAGCCGATGGTCGACCTGAGCCGGATCCCGTTCGACGACCCGGGCGTCTTCGCGATGATCCAGCGGGGCGACACGATCGGGACCTTCCAGATCGAGAGCCGGGCCCAGATCCAGACCCTGCTCAAGGTCCGGCCGGAGACGCTGGCCGACCTCGTCGTCCAGGTGGCGATCATCCGGCCCGGCCCGATCATCGGCGGCGCCGTCTCGCCGTACATGCAGCGCCGGACCAACCCGGACTACGAGCCGACCTACGACCACCCCAGCCTGAAGACCGTCCTGGGGGACACGCTCGGCGTGATCCTCTACCAGGACCAGGTGATCGAGGTCGCGATGGCCGTCGCCGGCTTCACCGCCGGGCAGGCCGACGGGCTCCGCCGCTCGATCACCCGCAAGCGCAGCAAGGAGGCGATGGCCGGCTACTGGGAGCAGTTCCGCGACGGGGCCGCGACGAACGCGGTGGAGCCGGTCGACGAGCCCCGCGCCCGCGAGATCTTCCGCAAGCTGCTCGGGTTCGCCGAGTACGGCTTCCCCCGGGCGCACGCCGTCTCGTTCGCGGTGCTGGCCTATCAGTCGTGCTGGCTGAAGTTCCACTACCCGGCCGCCTTCACCTGCGCCCTGTTCAACAACCAGCCGATGGGCTTCTACCCGCCCCACGTCATCGTCAACGACGCGAAGCGGAGCGGCGCCCGCGTCCGCCCGCCGGACATCAACGTCAGCGAGGTCCGCTGCACTGTGGAGCAGAAGACGATCGTCCGGATCGGGCTGAACTACGTCGCCCAGCTCAGCGAGGACGCCGCGACGCGCCTCGTCGCCGAGCGGACGGCCAACGGCCACTTCCGCTCGCTGGCCGACCTGATCCGGCGGGTGCCGCTCAAGCGGGCGGCGGCGGAGTCGCTGGCGGCCGTCGGCGCCTTCGACGGCTTCGGGATCAGCCGGCGCGAGGCGATCTGGCAGATCGGCCTGTTCATCGCGCCGGAATCGCACGCCGACCGGACCGACCAGCCCGCCCGGACGACCGACGCCTTCGGCCGGACCCGACGGCGGACGATGAAGCAGGCGGTCACCCAGCGGGCGCTGGAGCTCCCGGTCCAGCAGGACATGGTCGAGCTCCCCGCGATGCCGGCCTGGGACCGGATGGCCGCCGACTACGCCGGGACGGGGCTCTCGGCCCTCTGGCACCCGATGGGCCTGCTCCGCAGCCAGCTCCCGGCGGGGATCGCGAAGACGACCGACTTCGAGCGCCTGCCCCACGGCATGACACTGACGGTGGCCGGGATGGTCGTCTGCCGCCAGCGGCCGGGGACGGCCAAGGGCATCACCTTCCTGCTGATGGAGGACGAGGTCGGGCTGGTCAACGTGATCGTCTACCCCGACCTCTACGATGCCGAACGGCTGCTGGTCCGGGGCGAGCCGTTCCTGATGATCTCTGGCACGCTCCAGAAACAGCACGGCACGATCAACCTGCTCGCGACGAGCATCCAGCCGCTGACCGAGGCCCGCAGCCGGCTGCCGCGGATCGAGTCCACCCCGAAGCCGGAGGTCCCGACCGAGATCCGCGTCCTCGACCCGATCCTCGTGATCGAACCGCCCGGCAGTTCCGGCCTCCCGCGGGAGCCCGTCGTGGCGCTGGACACCGAGCTCCGCCGCATCCGCCCCGAGTCGCACAACTACCGGTAGCCTATTGGTTCGATCGCGGGAACCCGGATGACCCATCTAAAACCATTATTCAGCATTTGCAGAACGCTTGATCTGTACGTACAATTCCTCAAGTCGACAACTAACGTCATCACAAGTAACACCAGAACGGAGAACGCCCATGGGGAAGAAGACGGTCGAAGGCATTTGTCACATCTGTGGCGAATATCGTTCCCTCACGTTCGAGCACATCCCGCCCCGATCAGCATTCAATGACCGTCCCGTTAGGATGACCGAATTCTTCGAGGCGATGGAGCGAAAACTGGGCGACAAAGCCGGAGGACGTATCAGCCAGCGTGGAGCTGGATACTTCTCCCTGTGTGCAACTTGCAACAACAATACCGGCACTTGGTATGCTCGAAGCTTCGCGTCCCTCACTTATCAAGTTGCGGACATGCTCACGATGACTCAGTTCGCGCGGGCGATCGACTTCCCATACTACATTTACCCTCTACGCGTTCTGAAACAGTTCGCGGCAATGGCATTTTCTCTTAACTGGCACGAATGGCAGACATACCAACAGGAGTTGGTCCGCTTCGTCCTCAACCCGCATCAGCGTTATTTGCCAGATCAGTACCGGTTCTATCTGTACCTGAACATTGAGGGAGAATATCGGACCTCAAGTGAGGCCCTGACGGTGTTTCACCTGCACACCGGAAATACGTTCACTTCTACCGAGCTGGCCTTCCCACCATTGGGTTTCGTCATGACGCATATGCCAGCGAGCCAGGTCGACGACCGTCTAGTCGATATTAGCTACTTCGCCAACTTCGAGTATGACGACTTCGAGATGCTGCATCTTGGGCTGCATCTACTCCCCACCCATGTCCCGATCCCCGGAGATTATCGAAGCCGGGAACAGATCGACCGGGAGGTGCTGCAAAGTCGGATCAAGGCAGCCCAATACAAGAAAGAGCGACTGCTTCGGGATATGTGACCCGAGGCAAAGAGCATCGGATTCAGAGCTAGTACCGAACTTTGCGTAACGGTAGCGAACTGGCCCCGAGCGCGGTGACGATGCATCTGCGTCGCCAGCTAACTGACTGATAGGGCCGCCTCCGAAACCCTTAGGAATCACGTACCGTCGGGTCAGTAGGATCTCTCTAATCCACCGGTCTTCCCAAATCCCGGCGACCCTCTACGAGGTCGTTCTCCGGATCAGTGACGCCTGCGTCATCGCGTCCGGCGGGTCGATCCCCAGCAGGTCCAAAATCGTCGGGGCGACGGCCGAGAGGATGCAGTCGTCGCGGAGGGTGGCGTGGCGGTCCGGGTCGTCATCCGGGGTGACGAGGATGACGGGGACGCGGTTGGTCGTGTGCGACGTCAGCGGGCCGCCGGTCGCCGGGTCGATCATCTGCTCGGCGTTGCCGTGGTCGGCGGTCACGATCAGCGCCCCGCGCCGGGCCAGCGTCGCGTCGACCAGCCGGCCCAGGCAGGCGTCGACCGTCTCGACCGCCTTCACGACAGCGTCGAAGTCGCCGGTGTGGCCGACCATGTCGTCGTTGGCGAAGTTGACGACGATGAATCCGTAGCCGCCGGTGTTGACGGCCTCTATGACGAGATCGGCGAGCGGCCCGGCGCTCATCTCCGGCTGGAGGTCGTAGGTCGCGACCTTCGGCGACGGCACCATCTCACGGGTCTCGCCCGCGAAGGGCTCCTCCCGCCCGCCGTTGAGGAAGTACGTGACGTGGGGGTACTTCTCGGTCTCGGCGGCGTGGAACTGCGTCATCCCGGCCCGGCTGATCTCCGACGCCAGCGGGTGGGCGATGTCCGGCTCCGTGAAGGCGACGGTGACGGGGAGTCCGGCCATGTACTCGGTCATGGTCGTGACGATCAGCGCGGGGGGCGTTCCGCGGTCGAACCCGTCGAAGCCCGGCTCGACCATCGCCTGGACGAGCTGCCGGCCCCGGTCCGAACGGAAGTTGAACCAGACGACGTGATCGCCGTCGGCCATGCCGCCGTAGGGCTGGCCGTCGACCGGCAGGCGCACCGGCGCGACGAACTCGTCGGTGATGCCGGCCGCCTGCCACCGCTCGATGACGGCGTCGGCCGACGCCGCCGGCGTCCCCTCGCCGCCGACGATCACCCGGTACGCCGCCTCGGTCCGGTCCCAGCGCCGGTCCCGGTCCATCGCGTAATAGCGGCCGGAGACCGTCGCGATCACCCCGACACCGATCCGGTCGATGGCCACCTGGAGATCCCGGACGAAGCCGCGTGCGGAATCGGGCGCCGTGTCCCGCCCGTCGGTGATGACGTGGACGAGGACCGCCGAGCCGCGCAGCCCCTGACGGTGGGCCAGCTCCAGCAGAGCGACGAGGTGGGCGATGTGACTGTGGACGCCGCCGTCGCTGACGAGACCGACCAAATGGAGGCGTTTGCCGTCTCTCAGATCGGACATGGACGCCTGCAACGGTCCGTTCTCGGCCAGCGCCCCCTCGCGGATCGCCTTGTTGAGCCGGGTCAGCCACTGGTAGACCACGAAGCCGGCGCCGAGGTTGAGGTGCCCGACCTCGGAGTTGCCCATCTGGCCGTCCGGCAGACCGACGACCTCGCCCGACGCCCGCAGGCTCGCCATCGGATAGGTGGCCTGGAGGCGGTCCATGACCGGCGTGTCCGCCGTCGTGATCGCGTTGCCCGGCCCCGCCGGCGCGATCCCCCAGCCATCGAGGATCGCCAGCACGACCGGCCCCTGTCGCTTGTTCGCCATCCCGTTTCCCTCTCACCCAAGGCTTCGTCGGTTCGCAGAACTGACCGGTCGAACGATCACTCTGGGTTGACGCCGAGATCTCGCCTAGCGGCGACGGCCGCCGCGGCGGCCGGGCGACCACAAGCGATCGCCCCCGCGGGAATACCGCTCGCGGACTGTAGCAGTACGGCCGGTCCCGGAGACGGCGTGGCCGGGACCGCGTGCGACAATACCGCCCGTCGCCGGCCCGGAAGGGCCGAGGCAGTGGTGCCAGGCGCGACCGGCACGCGGGTTTGCCGGTGAGACCGAGGAGAACAGAACCCCATGACCTACACCGTCACGCTCATTCCCGGCGACGGGATCGGCCCGGAAGTGACCGAAGCGGCCCGCCGCGTCCTGGAGGCGACGGGCGTCCCCTTCCAATGGGACGAGCGCCTCGCCGGCGTGGTCGCGCTGGAAGCCCAGGGCGAGTTGTTGCCGGCCGCGACGCTGGACAGCATTCGCACCAACAAAATCGGCCTCAAGGGACCGATGTCGACCCCGATCGGCAAGGGCTTCCGCAGCGTCAACGTCGCCCTGCGGCACGAGCTCGGCCTCTACGCCAACCTCCGGCCTGGCCGGACGATCAAGGGCGTCCAGTCGGTCTTCGACCACATCGACCTCGTCGTCGTCCGGGAGAACATGGAGGGCATGTACATCGGGGTCGAGTTCGACACCGGGACCGACGATGCCCACCACATCATCAGCGAGATCAACAAGCTCAGCAGCAAGCAGATCCCGCTCGACGCCGCGATCAGCCTCAAGCAGATCACCGAGGAGGGCTCGCGCCGGATCGTCCGGTTCGCCTTCGAGTACGCCCGCCAGAACGGCCGCAAGCTCGTCACCGCCGTCCACAAGGCCAACATCATGAAGTTCACCGACGGCCTGTTCCTGCGGGTCGCGCAGGAAGTCGCTGCGGACTACCCGGACATCCAGTTCAACGACCGGATCGTCGACAACATGTGCATGCAGCTCATGCAGAAGCCGTCGCAGTACGACGTTCTGGTCATGCCGAACCTCTACGGCGACATCGTCAGTGACCTCGTCTCCGGCATGATCGGCGGCCTCGGCGTCGCGCCCGGCGGCAACATCGGGCCGGACAGCGCCGTCTTCGAGCCGATCCACGGCTCCGCCCCGAGCCACGCCGACAAGAACGAGGCGAACCCGACCGCGATGATCCTCTCCGGGGCGCTGCTCCTGCGCCACATCGGCGAGCAGGACGCCGCCGAGCGGGTCGAGGCGGCGGTCGCCCAGGTCATCGGCGAGGGTGAGCGCGTGACCTACGACCTCCGACCGGACCGTGACGCCAGCAAGGCCGCCGGGACGTCGGGCATGGCCGACGCGGTGATCGCCGCCCTGTAGTCAACGGTCGGACCAGCCCTGAAGGGACTGGCTGAACGACATTGGATATCCAACGAAGGGTCCGGGAGCACGGCCTCGCATTCGGGAACGGTCGGTCGGCAACCAACGTCGAATCAAATGTCGTTCAGCCGGTCCCTTCAGGGCCGGGCATCGCCGCCAGGCGATGGCTATTCCAGGGCACCGCGCAGCAGCGCCATCGACTCCGCCACCGACCGGTCCCGGCTGTAGATCGCCGTCCCGGCGACGATGGTGTCGGCGCCGGCCGCGACGGCGCTGGCCAGGTTGGAGGCATTGACACCACCGTCGACCTGGATCCGGCAGGACGGGTTCTGGTCGTGCAGCATCGCCCGGAGCCGCTGGATCTTCCGCAGGGACGACGGGATCAGCGCCTGGCCGCCGTAGCCGGGGTTGACGCTCATGACGAGGACCTGCCGGACCAGCGGCAGGATCTCCTCCAAACTGACGAGTGGCGTCCCAGGATTCAGCGTGACGCTCGGCTCGGCGCCCGCCTCGGCGATGGCGTGAAGCGTCCGGTCGAGGTGCGGGCTGGCCTCGACGTGGACGGTCAGGACATCGGCGCCGGCCCGGACGAACGGCTCCACCCAGCGCTCGGGCTCGACGACCATCAGATGAACGTCGATCGGTAGCGACGTCGCCGCCCGGACCGCCTCCAGCACCGGGATCCCGATCGAGATGTTGGGGACGAACCGGCCGTCCATCACGTCGACGTGCAGGTAGTCGGCCCCGGCCGCCTCGACCTCGGCGATCTGCTCGCCGAGTCGCCGGAAATCGGCGGCCAGGATCGACGGGCCGATCCGGATCGTTCCTCTGGTCATCGCGTGCTCCTGTGAACAGATCCGTCCCGGCGCCAGCACCGGCCACGGCCGAATGGTCGCATCGAACTGCACTCTATACTGCACGTCGCCGCGTGAGCGTGTCGACGGTGGTTCGGCCGGCCGCGGTGGGTTGGCGGGGAACAGGTCAGTGAAGATTATCGACGTCTTCGAGCGATCGTTTCAGCGGCTGATGGAGGGCTCGATCGGTCGGGTCTTCAACAGCCCGGTCCAGCCCGCCGAGATCGGCCGCAAACTCGAGCGGGCGATGCTCGACAACCGCGTCACCTCCACCAACGCCACCCTCGTGCCCAACGACTACCAGGTCGGGATGCACCCGCAGGACATGCTCCAGTTCATCGACTACATCAACGGGCTCAACCGGCAGATGGAAGGATGGCTTACCCAGATCGCGGCCGAACGGGGCTACACCCTGATCGACCGGGTCCGCGTCCAGATCGCCGGCGACGACAAGGTCCCCCGCCGCACGATCAGCGTCCGGGCGATGATCTCGGATCGGCCCGACGTCGGTCCGGCCGACCAGAACGTCCAGCAGCGGACCGAGATCTACCGGGTGATCGAGCGCGAGACCGGCCTGCCCCCCCAACGGTTGCGCGTGCTGTCCGGCCCGCGTCGCGGCGAGGAGGTTATCATCCGGAATCCGGTGACGACCGTCGGTCGCTCCTTCGACAACGACATCGTCCTCGAAGGGGGCGACGTCTCCCGTCACCACGCCCGGCTGGAGCGCAGCGGCCATCACCTCCATGTCATCGACCTGGGCAGCACCAACGGGACCAGGGTCAACGGTCAGCCGGTCCGGAGCCATCTGGTCCAGGCCGGGGACGAGATGACTTTCGGCGGAGTCCAGACGCAGTTGCTACACTACGACACCTGAGCAGGAGTGACCCGGCGAGCCCATGCCCGACGCACTGACATCCCTCGAACTGCCGGCGGAATGGTTCCTCCTGCTGCTGCGGGTCCTCTTCATCTTCCTGATCTACTTCTTCCTGTACCAGCTCTTCCGGGTCCAGCTCCGTGAGCTCGTCGTCCTCGGCACCGTCTCCGCCAGCCGCACGGAGGCGCCCCCGGCCCACCGGGTCGTGGTCCTGGAGGGCGGCGGCTCGCCGGACCTCGTCGGCCAGTCCTTCCTGCTCCGGCAGCACAACTCGGTCGGGCGTCACCAGACCAGCGCGATCCAGCTCGACGAGCCGTTCGTCTCGACGAATCACGCGGAGATCGCCTTCACGGGCGGTGGGTGGTGGGTCACGGACTTCGCCAGTACCAACGGGACCCGGATCAATGACCAGCCGGTCCAGGGGACGGCGGGCGTTCAGCCCGGCGACATCGTACAATTCGGCCGAGTCAAGCTCCGGCTGGAGGCGTAGCGTGCCGCGCCCGAAGCCCTGAACCCGTCCAAAGACTTCGACCGCCCCAACGCCGGGCGAACGAGGCGGTCGTGAGACGTCCATTCCAGAGCGAGCAAAGCAGGAGGTTTGGGAACCGTGCAGGCAAACGAGCCGAGACAGATACCCGGCTTTGGCGGCTTCGGCGCCAGCAGTGACCGGTCCAGCCGTCCCGCACCCTCCCGCCCGGCCATCGCATCGAATCCGAGCGTCTGGGGTTCCGCCTCCGCCGAGACCCGCCGCCGGGCTGGCCGGGTGGTAACCCGCATGCTGACAGGGATCGCTCTCGCCGCGCTCGTCTTCGTGCTGGTCCTGGTTGGCTTCCGCATGGTCTACGGGGGCAAGGTCTACCCGGCCATCTCCGTCGCCGGTATCGCCCTCGGTGGGATGCCGCGGGACGAGGCCAGCGCCGCACTGACCGCGCGGACAGACCAGCTCAACAGCCAGAGCGTCGTCTTCACCTTCCAGGGGCAGGAGTTCCGGCCGACCCTTGCCGACCTCGGCGTGACGTTCGACAACGAGCGCAGTCTCTCCGAGGCGTATGCCTACGGGCGCGAGGCTGAGGCCGTCGACCGCCTCCAGGCCGCCCGCGATCTCCTCCAGAACGATCACCGCGTCCCGTTCTACGCGTCGATCGATCAGTCCAGGCTGAACGGCTGGTTCGACCAGGTCGATCAGCAGCTTGGGCTGGTGCCACACGACGCCTACCTGGGCATCGACGGGACCGATATTCGCATCGAGCCGGAAGTCGAGGGCACCGTCGTCGATCGCGAGTCGGCGTCGCGGCAGATCATGACTACCGTCAACGACCTCGTGCCGACGCGGGCCGAGCTGCCGGTCGTCGCCTGGATCCCGAACGTCCGCTCCGGCGACCTCACGGGACTCCAGGAGCAGGTCAGGTCCGCCGTCTCGAAGCCGATCGACATCTCCTTCACGGACCAGTCCTGGACGATCGAGCCTGGGCAGATCAGCCAGTTCATCGTCCAGGACAACGACAAGACGAAGCTGGGCACGGACGCGGTTAGCCTGCGAGTCGACACCGAGGGTCTGGCTACCTTCCTCTCGACACAGTACGCCGAGGCCGTCTACCTCGAGCCCGTCGACGCCACTGTCGGCTGGAACCAGGGTCCGGTCTCGGTCAGCTGGAGCGTCGACGGACATGAGATGCGGCCGCAGGAGTTCTCCGAGCAGGTCGGCACCAGCCTGATGGGCGATCACGGCAGGGTCGAGATCCCGGTCAACGTCCTCAAGCCGCAGATCGACAGCAACAATCTCGGCGCGCTTGGCATCACCACGCAACTCGGCCGGGGTGACTCCAACTACGAGGGGTCGGACTACGGCCGGGCCACGAACATCGGCGTCGGTGCGAATCTGCTCAACGGGACGCTGATCGCGCCCGGCGGCACGTTCAGCTTCAACCACTCGATCGGCGTGATCACGGAGGACCTCGGCTACGTCGAGGCCCGGGTGATCGAGGCCGAGCGGATCGGCAAGGGCATCGGCGGCGGCATCTGCCAGGTCTCGACCACCGTCTTCCGGGCCGCCCTGATGGCCGGGATGCCGATCGCCGAATGGTGGCCGCACGCCCAGCGGATCTCGTTCTATGAGCGCGATGGCTGGGGTCCTGGCTACGACGCCTCGATCCTCCAGCCGGACGCCGACCCGTTCTCCGGCGGCGACTTCAAGTTCGACAACCCGACCGACAGCTGGCTGCTGATCGAGTCCTACGTCGACGGCGCCCACGCCATCGTCAAGATCTACGGCCCCGATACGCAGTGGGACGTCCAGGTCGGCGACGCCGTCGCCAGCGATCCGATCCTGCCGGACGGGGACATCGAAGTCGTCAACCCTGGCCTGGAAGCGGGTTGCGTCGTCCACACGGAGCTTCCGCTGGACGGCCTCGCGGTCTCGTTCACAAGGACGGTCAGCGATGCCAAGGGCGAGGTGCTGCGAGAGGGCACCTTCGAGACGCTCTTCAAGGCGAATGGCAACGTCTTCGTCGTCAGTCCAGACCAACAGGGCGCCTCCTCCGCGATGGGTGGAGGCAACGCCGGAAACTGCGACTTCTCGGCGATCCCATACTAGCGATCCGATTCGCGGTGGGGTGCGAGGAGAATCGCATTCCCGCTCCGTTCCATTCTCGTCGTGATTCGTTATCATCGGCGGTCAGGAGTCGAGTCGACGTGGTGAATCGTGATGCCCAGCGGGCTTCCCGGCCCGAACCGTCCCGGATCCCGGGAAGCCTCTCGCTGGTCCTGCCCGCCCATAATGAGGAAGCGAATATCGGTGTGGTCGTCGGTCAGGCGCTCGCGGTGCTGCCGAAGTACGCGCCCGAGTTCGAGATCGTCGTCGTCAATGACGGCAGCCGGGACGGGACCCGGCGGATCCTCGATGAGCTGGCGGTGGCCCACCCTGAGGTCAAGCCGGTTCACCACGAGGTCAACCGCGGCTACGGCGGGGCGCTCGTCTCCGGGTTCAACGCGACCTCCGGCGAGTACGTTATGTTCATGGACAGCGACCGCCAGTTCGACATCAACGACCTGGCACTGCTGAGCCCGTTCGTCGGCTCGTTCGACATCGTCGCCGGTTTCCGGCGCGAGCGAAACGACCCCCTCCACCGGCGGATCAACGCCGAGGTCTTCAACACCGTCGTCCGGACCCTCTACGGCGTCCACATGCGCGACATCGACTGCGCCTTCAAGGTCTTCCGGGGCGACATGCTCCGCGAGATCCGGCTGACGTCCAGCGGCGCGCTGATCAACACGGAGATGCAGGCGAAGCTGCGGCGCAAGGGGGCCACCCTCCAGCAGGTCGCCGTCCATCACTACCCACGGGTGGCGGGCACGGCGACCGGCGCGAACCTCGGCGTGATCGCCCATGCCATGAAGGAGACCCTGACCCTCTGGTGGAGCATGCACCGCTACCGGGGCAGGGGTGAGGAGATCCGGCGCCGCCCGACGGCGATCGCGACCGACACCGTCGGCGCGGTCGGTCACCTCGGTGTGAAGACCGTCTCGCACCTCGCCCATCGTCGCCCGGCCGAGAGCCAATCAGACAGCGATGTCCCGACGGGTACGCGGTAGCCAGCCCGGTCCGCAACCCAACCGCAGAAGGGACCGGGGACATGCCGGTCCCTTCTGCGTTTCCGATCCCGATTCCCGATCCATCGCAATCTCTTCCTGGCCGCGAACGGCCCATCGTCGTAGGGACATGGCTCGCCTTGTCCGCGCCGCCAGGCGCCATACCGGGTAACGGTGCCGGTGGTCCGGCGACAGTCATGTTTCGATGTGATGCGTCATGGCGGCGAGCAGACCACCGCGTTGGCCGTTCGGCACGATCTCGCCTGACGGCGAAGGCCGCTGCGGCGGCCGGGCTCGCAAGCGTGGCCCCTACGGACGGACCACGGCGATGGCCTGCGGGAACGCTCCGCCATGACGGTCATTCCGCCCGGCGGAGGGTCAGGCCGACCCAGTCCTCGATCTGGTCGCGGTCGGTCACCACGAAGTCACGGGCGCCGTAGGCCGCGACGACATCGGCCTCGCGACCCTCGATGATCCCGGCCAGGACCAGCGTCCCGCCGTCGGCGACGGAGCCGGTGATCCCGTCGACGAGCTCGATCAGGACGCGGGCGATGATGTTCGCCACGACCAGCGTGTAGGTCGTCGGGAACGGGCCATCCGGACCGGCGGTCCCCTCCTCGATCCGAACGGGGACGGCCAGGTCATTGCGCTCGACGTTCTCGCGGGCCGAACGGACGGCCACCGGCTCGATGTCGTTGGCGTCGACCGAGACCGCCCCGAGGCGAGCGGCCGCGATCGCCAGGACGCCCGAGCCGGTGCCGACATCGAGGACGGTGTCGCCGGGCCGGATCGCGTCTTCGAGTCCGGTCATCGCCAGCCGGGTCGTCGGGTGCGTACCTGTCCCGAAGGCCATGCCGGGGTCGAGGACGACGACGACATCGCCCTCGGCCTCCTGGTAGTCCCGCCACGGTGGCCGGACGACGACCCGCCGCCCAACCCGCACCGGCTGGTAGAACTCCTTCCAGGTGTGGGCCCAGTCCTCCTCGGCCCGTTCGGTGATGATGAGTTCACCGACCGGCCGGATCTGGTTGAGGTGGAACAGGCCCCGCCAGATCTCCTCCAGTTTCACCATGTCCGTGTCGGCCGCGGCGAGGAAGGTCCGGATGATCACCGGCCGGGACGTGTCGACGCGGACGTTGTCGCCATCCCGCTCCTGCAGGTACGGCTCCTCGATCACGACGCCCTCGTTGAACCCGTAGCGAGCGAACAGCTCCGAGACCGGCTCGACCGCCTCCATGTGGACCTCGACCGACAGCTCCAGCCACCCCTTCGACACCGTCGCGTCGGTCATACGGCTACCTCGGAGGTGTCGCCGACGTTGACCCGGTCGGCGGTTCCGCTGACCTTCGCCCGCCGGCCGATGAGCGATCTCTCGACGATGGCCGACGTGATCGACGCGCCGGCTTCGACGATGGTGTCCCGGACGATGGAATCGCGGATCTCGGCGCCAGCGCCGACGCTGGCGTAGGGACCGATCACGCAGCGCTCGAGGACGGCATCGTCAGCGACGGCACTCGGCGCCAGGATCGTCGCCGTCCCCCGCTGCTCATCGACGGAACCGGCGCGGTCGAGCAGGTAGCGGTTCGTGTTCAGGAGGACGGTCGGGTTGCCGCAGTCCTCCCACTCCGTGACGGGGAGGGAGACGACCTTCTTCCCGGCGTCGATCATGAGCTGGAAGGCGTCGGCGATGTAGAACTCGCCCTTGATACTGATGTCACGCCGGATCTGCTCCTCGATCGCCTCGTAGAGGTCGCCCATCCGCCTGACGTAGTAGATCCCGATCACGGCCAGCTTCGAGATCGGCTCCTTCGGCTTCTCGACCAGCTTCACGATCCGCCCGTCCTCGACGACGGCGATCCCCAGGGCGGACGGGTCCTCAACGGTCTTGGTGAACATCGCGGCATCGGCGTCAAGCGTCTCGAGGGGCGAGAAGTCCGCCTCGAAGATCGCGTCCGGGAACAGGATCAGCGCGTCGTGGTCGTCGGGGATCAGGTGCCGGGCCCGGATGATGGCGTCGCACTGGCCCAGCATCTCGGGCTGCTGGACGAAGGTCGAGGGGATCGGGAGCTCGGCCTTCGCCCACGCCTCCAGCTGCTCGCCGAGGAAGCCGGTGACGAACGTGACTTGCGCGGGATTGTAGGGCAGGAGCCGGTCCATGACGTGGGCGAGCATCGGCTTTCCCGCGACGCTGACGAGCGGCTTGGGCTTGCTCCAGGTCTGGGGCCGAAGCCGGGTACCGAAGCCAGCGGCGGGAAGAAGAATGTCCACGCGTCAGGGGTCCCTCCGTGAGGCCAGGGCTGGCCCGCTCGTTCGCGGCGCGCTTCGCCGGGACTGTCCGCGTCAATTTACCATTATGGCTTTGTCGTGCGGTTGCGCGTCAGCCGCGGGTCAGCCGATCGATATCGGCGACCACCGTTGGATAGTCCCGACGGAGTCCTTCCCGGTCACCGCGCTCATAGGTCTCGAACCGGAACCCCGGCGTCATCGTCGTGCCCATCAGCGCGAAGCGGCCACCGTCCCGGAGCCGGCTCCCCTGCCAGTGGTCACTGGCCACCATCGCCTGGACCTCCATCCCGGCCAGCAGATCGCTGCCCAGAGTCCGGCGTGCGATCGTCCCACCCGGACCAAGTTGCAGGAGTTCGACCGCGTCACCGAGGTAGAAGTGGTAGATCTCGTCGTTCGGCAGCCGGTGCAGCTCGGAGAACGTGTCGGGCGTGAGCAGGTAGTAGATCGCGGTCGCTGCTGGGACCGCGCCACCGCCGCCACCCAGCCGGTACGTCTCCCGGTAGAGTCCGCCCTCCCCTTCGAGTGGGCGGAGACCGAAGTGCGCGATGACGTCCTCGGCGGTCAGGATCCGGTGCAACAAGTGGGCACCCCTTCATGAAACCAGGCGGGGCGCGAAGGACACAGAGAAGCCGCCTGGACGGATGTCCGGCGGCGTGACCTCGTTGATACCCCCAGCGGGATTCGAACCCGCGATCTTCACCTTGAAAGGGTGACGTCCTGGGCCGCTAGACTATGGGGGCCCGGCGGGAACGATACCTTCCAGCATCTCCACTGTCAACGCGGAACATCGACCTTCGGGGGCGTCCCCGCATCGCCGCTCGGCCTCGCGACGCGCCACAGCCAGCGTCGCCCGTCCTCCGAGACGAGGACCACGACGGCCACCGCCGCCAGCAGCAACGCCACTCGCCCGGAGATCGTCAGACCGGGAGCCGCGATGCTGGCGAAGGGCAACTGGCCGAAGCCGTCGATCACGAGCAGGATGAGGTCGCCGAGCCAGCCCGCGACGGCGATGAGGGCCTCGCCGGTCGGCGGACTGACGGTCCCGAGCAACGCCCCGGCGAATGCGACCGGGAAGGCGACGCCGACCAGCGGGCCGACGACCAGGTTGAGCGGGATCGAGACGAGCGAGACACTGCCGAAGGCGACCATCGTGATGGGCAGGGTGGCGATCTGGGCGACGATCGAGCCGTTGATCGCGACCCGCACCGCGCCGCCGGGCGAGGCGCTCGAGACGCCGGCAGCAACGGCGGCCAGCGCGACCGAGGCACTCAGCGACAGCTGAAAGCCGATGTCGTCGGTCAGTCGCGGATCGTAGAGCGCCATCGCCGCCGCCGAGAGCACCGCCGCGGTCAGGTAGTCGGGCCGGCGGCCGAACGGAATCGCAAGGAGCGCGACCGTCGCCATCAGCGCCGCCCGCACCACCGGCGGTTCCAGACCGGTCACGGCGGCGTACAGCCAGATCGCGACGGTCACGGCGAGCAGCCAGACCAGCCGTCGGCGGAGCCCGGCCGGGTTGCCAACCGCCATCAGCAGCACGACGACGAGCGCCAGGTTCGACCCGCTCACCGCGGTGATGTGGCTCATCCCGGTGTCCCGGAACGCCTGCTTCATCTCGGCGGACAACGCACGGTCATCGCCGACGACCAGCCCACCGAGCAGGATGCCGCTGTCCCCTGGTACAGCCCGCCGGAGCCGCTCGGCGAGGTCCGCGCCGAAACCGTAGAGTGCCCGCCGAACACCGGCCCCGGACTCCTCGACCCAGATCGTCCGGGCGAAAACGGACCCCGAGACGCCGTGCTGCTCCAGATACGATCGGTAACCCGATTCGCTGTCCTCGGCCGGCGTCAGATCGCCGGTCAGACCGACGACGTCACCGTACGCCACCCGCGGCGACGCGGGAGCGACAATACGAACGACGCCACCCTGATCGGACCAGATATCATCTGCCCGGACGCGAAGCAGCCGGATCTCGACATGCTGATAGCGCAGATCGGTCTGAACCAGGGAGACGACGCGTCCCTCGACCCGGTCGACCGCGCCCATGCCGGCAAGAGACGGCGTTGGGGGGACCGACCCGGCGCGAATCATCCCCAGGCCGGCGAGGCAGATCAGCACCGTGACGATGACCGATCGGGTTGCGGTTCCCGGAGCGGTGCCCCGTAGCGCGAGCAAGGCGAGTGGGCCTGTAACAACGATCAGCGGCCAGCCAGCGGGACCGAAGGCGAGCCCGATCAGGACCGCGCCTCCGGCCCAGATGCCGATCACCTCGTGCCGGGCCCAACCGTGACGAGCGGCCGCAACTCCCCGACCATCTTGGCCGAGATACCTTCGACGGCTTCCAGCTCGTCAATGGTCTGATACGGCCCGTTCTCGTCGCGATAGGCAATGATCCGCTCGGCCAGAACGGGGCCGATCCCCGGCAGCCCATCGAGCTCCGTCAGGCTGGCGGCATTGATGTCGATCAGGTCGCCGGTGGCCGCGGCGGTCGTGGCACTCGCGGTCGGCTGTGCGGTCGGCTGGTTGCTGGCGGCCGTGACACCTCCTCCACCCGCCTCCGCAGCCGCGTCGCCCGACGGACCGAGGGTGGATTCGACGACCTCCGGATCGATCTGGCCGACCGTGACCCGCTCGCCGTCCACCAGCAGCCGGGCCAGATTCAGCTCACCGGTGTCCGCGGAATCAGTGAAGCCTCCCGCCCCGGCGACCGCGTCGTTGAGCCGCGCGCCGGCCGGGAGCGTCAGGACGCCTGGCGTCGCCACGGCCCCGTCGATGACGACGATGACCGGCCGCTCGGCCGCTACGTCGACGATGAGGATAGGTGGTGCGCGGCGTGCATCGATCATCCGGAGCGTCAGCGCAACGGCGCTCGCCAGCAGGACGGACACGATCAGGATGAGCGCAAGTCTGCTCACGGCACCCGGCATCGAGCGGCCGTCCTTTCGGGCGAAGCGACGTCACGTTTCGGCACAATACGACGGGTTGTCGAGAGCCTGTGCGATATACTAACGGGATGAGTCCGGAGGCGGAAGACCGCCTGTCCGGCGTGTCATGTTGCCATCCCGAATCAGGACGATGCCGGTGAGTCTCGCTGCGATAACGAATGTGCTGGGTGACCTGCCCCAGGTCAGGGCGGTGCGGAATCACCTCGCGTCCTCGACGCGGGGGAATCGTCAGCGGATCAGCTTCGTCTCCCTGCCGACCTCCGCCCGGGCCGCCGTGATGGCGTCCCTGCTCGAGGGCCGGACCGAGACGACGCTGATCGTCGCCTCCCGGAGCGACCGGGCTGAGAGCCTGGCGTCGTCCCTGTCCGCCTACCTACCGCCCGATCGCCGCGTCGCCGTCTGGCCGTCGCCGGAAGCCCTGCCCTACGAGCAGCTCCCCTTCGACAGCGCCCTGGCGGCCGAGCGCGTCGCCCTGCTTGCCCAGCTCAACACCGGCGGTGCGGACGGCCCGGCGGCCCTGGTCGTGACCGTCCGTGGCCTCGTCCAGATCGTCATGTCGGCCGAGGAACTCCAGAAGCAGACGCTCCGGATCCAGCCCGGCCAGCGGCTCCGCATCGACGACGTGCTGACCTGGGCCACGACCGTCGGCTATCACCTCTCACCGCTCGTCCAGGAACCGGGAACCCTGGCCCGCCGGGGCGGGATCATCGACGTCTTCGTGCCCGGCGCAGCCTTCCCCGTCCGGCTCGACTTCTTCGGCGACGAGGTCGACACGATCCGGTCGTTCGATCCGCGGACCCAGCGCTCCCAGCAGCGCCTGACCGAGACGCTGCTCCTGCCGCCGTCGGAGCTCCCCCTCTGGCGCCTGCCGCGGATCGCAGGCACCCTCCAGCAGCTCGACACCGGCGGACTCCGGACCGAGATCGCGACGGAGTGGCGCCGGATGCTGGAGGCGGTCGAGTCCGGCCAGACGCCGGCGTCGGTCGACCTGCTGGCCTCGTACCTCGTTCCGAAGCGGTCGACGGTGCTGGACTACATCGCCCCGTCGGCCCTCGTCCTGGTCGAGGAGCCGCAGGCGGTCGACCTCGCCGCGACCTCGATGGCGTCCCACGCCGCCGACGTCCTCGTCAGCGCGACCGGCGGCGGTGAGCTCCCGACCGGGCTGGAGCAGCCATTCACCGACTGGCACACGGTCGAGCGGCTCCTGGGGCAGCACGACCAGGTCGCCTTCGGGGAGGCGCACGACCACCTCGAGATCGACGTTCCGGCGATCGCCGGCGCGCCGCTCTACGCCGGCCGATTGTCGGCGATGGTCGACTCGGTCATCCACCGCAGCGCCTCGGGCTGGGCCATCTACCTCGCCTCGGACCAGGGCGACCGGCTCGGCGAGCTGCTGGCCGAGCGGGATGTGGCGTTCGAGCTCGTCGACCGCGACGCGACGCCGGAGCCGGTGACCGCCGGCCGGATCACGGTCGTCCGCTCCGACCTGCCGGCCGGCTGGGAGCTGGAGTCGGAGGAGCAGTCGGTCGTGACCCTGACGGATCTGGAGATCTTCGGTTTCCGCAAGGCAAACCGCCGGGCCTACCGCCGCCAGACCAGCGACGCCGGGAGCAACGCCGCCGACTTCACTCCGGGCGAATTCGTCGTCCACATCGATCACGGCATCGCCCAGTTCACCGGCCTCGTCCGGCTGGACGCCTCTGGCGTCGAGCGGGAGTACATGCTGCTCGTCTACGCGAAGGGCGACAAGCTCTACGTCCCGGTCGACCAGAGCGACCGCGTCTCCCGCTACACCGGTGGCGGCGCCGATCCGGTCGCCTCCCGGCTCGGCTCGGGCGAGTGGGTCCGGACCAAGCAGCGCGTCCGCCGGGCGATCCGGGAGATGGCCTGGGAGCTGATCCAGCTCTACGCCGAGCGCGAGACCTCGGCCGGCCACGCCTTCCCACCCGACTCGACCTGGGACCTCGAACTCGAGGAGTCCTTCCCCTGGGAGGAGACGGTCGACCAGCAGAAGGCGATCGACAGCGTCAAGGCGGACATGGAGTCCGGCCAGCCGATGGACCGCCTCGTCTGCGGCGACGTCGGCTTCGGCAAGACCGAGGTCGCGCTGCGGGCCGCCTTCAAGGCCGTCAACGGCGGCAAGCAGGTCGCGGTCCTCGTCCCGACGACCGTCCTCGCCCTCCAGCACTATCAGACCTTCACCCAGCGGCTGGCGTCCTACCCGGTCCGGGTCGAGATGCTGTCCCGGCTGCGGGACAAGGCGTCCCAGCGTCAGATCCTGAAGGACCTCAGGGACGGGGCGATCGACATCGTCATCGGCACCCACCGGATCGTGCAGGGCGACGTCGCGTTCAAGGATCTCGGGCTCGTCGTCGTCGACGAGGAGCAGCGCTTCGGCGTCCGGCAGAAGGAGTTCCTCAAGCGGTTCCGGACCGCCGTCGACGTGATCAGCATGAGCGCCACGCCGATCCCCCGGACGCTGCACATGTCGCTCGCCGGCATCCGGGACATCAGCGTGATCGACACCGCCCCGCAGGCCCGGCTGCCGGTCCGGACCTTCGTGACGGAGTGGAGCGACCACCTCATCCGCGAGGTCGTCCTGCGTGAGCTAGATCGTGGTGGCCAGATCTACTTCGTCCACAACCGGGTCCATGACATCGACCAGCTCGCCCACCGGATCCGGCAGCTGGTCCCCGAAGCTAGGATCGGCGTCGGCCACGGCCAGATGGACGAGGCAGTCCTGGAGGACGTGATCCTCTCGTTCGTCCGACACGACTTCGACGTCCTGATCTCGACGACGATCATCGAGTCGGGCATCGACATCGCCAACGTCAATACGATCGTGATCGACCACGCCGACGCGCTCGGTCTGACCCAGCTCTACCAGCTCCGGGGGCGGGTCGGCCGGAGCACGCAGCGGGCCTACGCCTACCTGCTCTATCGCGAGGGCAAGTCGATCAGCGAGGTCGCTCAGGAGCGGCTTGAGGCGATCCAGGAGGCGACGGAGCTCGGGGCCGGCCTGCGGGTCGCCATGCGGGACATGGAGATCCGCGGCGCTGGGAACATCCTCGGCGCCGAGCAGAGCGGCCACATCGCCTCGATCGGCTTCGATCTCTACATCCGGCTGCTCAGCCAGGCGGTCGACGAGATCACGAAGGGGCAGCCGATCTCCGATCCGAACGCCGTCCTGCTCGACCTGCCGCTGACCGCGCTGATCCCGGCCAGCTACATCGTCGACACCGAACTCCGGCTGGCGACGTACCGCCGGATCGCCAGCGTCGGTTCGACGGCGGCGCTGGAGGACATGCGGGCCGAACTCGTCGACCGGTTCGGCGAGATCCCCGAGGAGGTCGAGCACCTTCTCGCCCTGATCGCGGTCCGGCTGCGCTGCGTGGCGCTCGGGATCGAGTCGGTGGTCGAGCGGGAGCGCGAGATGGTGATCCGGCCAGTCGAGACCGCGCCGCTCAACGCGAAGCTCATCGCCCGCCGATTCGGTCCGGCCGTCCGTCTGACCCCGAACAGCGTCCGCGTCCGCCTCCCCGACCTGCGAATGCCGTGGCAGGAGGCGCTCGACATCCTGCTCGACATGATCCAGGCCGTCCAGCCCATTCGGCCGGCGGCCATCTCGGAGAGCCCGGACGCCGGCGGCATCCTCCCCCGATCCCGCGTCCTCAGCGGCGACGCCGAGCGGGTCCTCGCCTCCAGCCGCCGCGGCTGACCGGGGACGATGCGTTGGAAATGGACCACCGCGGCAGCCATCGCGTCCGGGTGCGCAACTGACGGGCCGGCGAACAGACCCCTCCCCCAGCGAAGCGCGACCCCTCCCCGGCTCGGTTTCGGCACTGCGGTGCCTCACTGCCCGGAGAGGGGATCATGCTGGTTGGCTTCGCCTTCCTGCCGATTCAGCATCACTGTATCGGAGAGCGACGACGCTTCGTAGGGACGACGTTTACGAGCCCGACCGCCGCAGCGACCTTCGCCCCGCAGAGCCAGACTGGCTCCGCAACCGGATGTCAGGCGGAAACGCACTTGTCCCCCGGCACATGCACCGCTGCGCGGTCTGGCGCCTTGCGGCGCGGACAAGGCAAGCCATGTCCCTACGACGTCAACGGTCGTTCACGGCGCGGACAAACCGGGCTGTGTCCCTACAGCGTCGCTGCCATGTGGCGCGGACACAGGTGACCATATCCACGGGCAACAACCAACGCGGCAATGGAACCGATCCGGGACATGGGGCGTCCTTCCCGTAACCGGATTCGTGGTCGACGTCAGCAGATGACCTTACCGACCGCACGACGTTTCGACCGGAGTTCGACCGCAGAGGGATGGACCGAGAGATGATGACGCCACCTGTTCCCGTTACCCGCCACGGCCCGTTCGCCCGGCTGGCCGACGCGGCCGACCGGCTCACTGCCAACCGTCGGCAGTTCCTGATCATCGGCGCGGCACTTGCCGGCATGATCCCCCTCGCGTGGCGCTCCAGTCGGGCGGCTTCACCACGTACAACGAGTTCGACCTCGCCCCCGGCGCGTCCTACGCGGTCGTCTGCTTCACCATCAACGTCGAGACCGGCGTCCCCCACGTCATGGACGGCATAGGGACGGTCTTCGACGTCGAGTAACGACGGACCACCCGGCAACCGGCAGGGACACGGGCACCGCGCATCAGCGTGGTGCCCGATTCCTCCGTCATACGTCAGATGACCCGCAGGCGACACGCTACGGGGTCAGGAACTCCACCTCGAGATCATCAGCGCAGGCAAAGTCAATCGCGTGCTCCGGGTCATCGAGGAAGTCAATCGTTCCGGTCAGCAGGCAGCGCTGGCTGAAGGCGATCGGCGTGTGGGCGAGCGCCGAACCGACGACGACCTGGCTGTTGGGCAGCGTCCGGGCCGCATCCTCGCCGTTCGACGGCGGAGTGATCGGGTCGTACTCGCCTGAGACGATCAGCGTCGGGATATCGGACGTGACCGGTTCACCCTGAACGGCATCCGACGACGGCAGGCCGAAGCCACGGCAGACGGCGAAGTAGTCGCTGACGCCGAAGCCGACCCGGTCATCCTCGATCACCGGCAGCACGCCGGCCGACGCGACCTCCGCCGCCGTCCCCGCGACCGACTCGAACGGGATCTCGTCCTGGCAGAGGACGCTGTAGTAGAACCCCGTCGCCACCGGGGTCTCGGACAGGAACGGCAGGTAGGGCTCCAGCGCCGCCGTTTCCCCGTTGGCGACGGCGTGCAGGAAGTCCGGCACGACTCCCACGAAGATGCCGCTGAAGACCAGCTGGTAGACGAGGTAGTTGATGACCGTGCCGTCCACCGTCACGTCGGTCGATTCGCCGGTCGACAGGTCCGCGAACGACGTGTCGTAGGGATCGGCGTTGAACCGGTCGACGGCGCGCTCGAAGTCCCCGGTCACGTCCGGGAAGGCCGTGTCGCAGTCCTGGTCACCGGCGCAGGCATCGGCCAGCCGGACCAGCGCGTCGTTGAACCCGACGACGAATGTGGCGAGGAACGGCCGGTCCGGAGCGAGAACGGACTCCAGCACGACGCTGCTGATGACGCCCTCCGGATAGAGCCGCATCGCCTCCAGCGCCAGACGGGTCCCGTAGGATTGTCCCCAGAGGTCGATCCCGTCGTAGCCCAGCGCGACGCGGATGTCGTCGATGTCCCGCGCCGACTCGGTGGTCGTGAACGCGGTGAGATCCGTCGTCTCGCCCAGGGAGGCGGCACAGGCCGCCCCATCGGCCTCGTAGGCCTGCTCGTCCGGATCGTCGTCGCTGTCCTCGGGGCCGATCAGGTCGCCGGTGGTCGGGTCGGTGTCTCCCTGGCAGTACAGCCCCGGCTCCGAGAAGCCGGTTCCGCGCTGGTCGAAGACCACCACCTCACGTCCCTTCCGTAGATCGGCGTAGGAAGCGAGGAAGTTCGGTGCGAACAGTGCGAGAAGTGGGCCGGAGTCCCCACCGGGCCCGCCGTTGAGCATGAGGACCGGCTGGCCGTCGGCGTCGCCCCGGTCCGGCCGGACGACGCCGACGGCCAGCCGGATGGTCTCACCGTCAGGGTCGGCGTGGAATAGCGGCACCGTCACGTGTCCGCAGGTGATGGCGTGGCCCCCGTCCAGGTTGCGGGGCAGCTCCCAGAGACACGGCCCCTCCTCGAACGTCGCCGCACTGTCCGTTCCGGGCGCCGACCCGGCCGGTGTCCGGGAAGCCGCAACTGGTCCGGAGAGGATGAGACTGCTCAGCAGCAGGGCAGCGGCGACGGGACTCCAGCGAGTCGTTCCGTGTCTCATCGTCTTCCCTCTGTCCTCACCCACACCGCACCGTCGCGACGCGAGCAGCCAGCGGTCGGTCCCGCTAGCTGCCCTCCCGTTCCTCGTTCGCTGAGTGTACGTCTACGGCTCGCTGGTGCTGGAAAGCGGCCATGGTCGATCCGACTCGTCTCACGCGCCGCGGAGGTAGGCGACGGTCACGCCGTCGCCGCCCTGCTCCGGCCGGGCCAGCGAGGCGCTCTCGATCGCCGGGTGCCGGTGCAGGTGCGTCCGGACGACCTCGCGGAGGGCGCCGGTGCCCTTGCCGTGGATGATGTGGACGAACGGCAGGTTCGACCGGGCGGCGCTCTCGAGGTAGCTCTCCAGCATCTCGGGCACCTCGCTGGCCCGCTGGCCACGGAGATCGAGCTCGATCGCGACGTTCTCATTGAAGACCGGCCGGGAGACGCGCCGCTCGGCGTCGCTGGTCGCCGCCCGGCCGAGCCGCTCGAGCGCTTCAACGGGCTGCCGCATCTTGAGGGAACCCATCTGGATGTCGGCCTGCCCGTCGCTCACCGCCGTCACCTCGCCCTCGGCGCCAAGCGACGTGACGATGACGCGATCGCCGGACCGGATCGGCCGCTGGCTCGGCAGGCCAAGGGGGATCGGCCGGTTGACCTCGACCCGCTCCCGGCGGAACCGCTTGGCGACGTCGGTCGCCCGGTCGGCATCCCGGCGGCGCTGCTCGATATGCTCCCGGGTGACGCCGACGGCCGAGCGGTCGGACTGGAGCGAGCGGAGCGTCTCCCGGATCTCCTGAAGCTCGCCCTGCGCCTCGGCAAGGGCCTCCTCGCGGGCCGTCCGGCGCTCCTCCTCGGCCGAGCGGAGCGCCCGGGCGGCAATGGTCCGCAGTTGGCGAGCCTCCTGCTCGGTCGCCTCGGCCCGGGCGAGGGCCTGCTCGGTCTCCTCCCGCCGGACCCGGATGTCCCGCAGCAGCGCGTCGGTCCGCTCGTCGTCGGGGTTGACCATCGTCGCCGCCCGCTCCAGGACGCGGCGGCTCAGGCCGAGGCGGTTGGCGATCGCGAGTGCGTTCGACTCGCCCGGTACGCCGATCGTCAGGTGGTAGGTCGGCGAGAGCGTCTCGACGTCGAACTCGACGCTGGCGTTCTCCAGCCCCGGCGTGGCGTAGGCGAACGCCTTGACCTCGCTGAAGTGGGTCGTCGCGATCACCATCGCGCCCCGGTCGAGCAGTTCCTGGAGGAGCGAGCGGGCCAGGGCCGACCCTTCCTGCGGGTCGGTCCCGGCGCCCATCTCGTCGAGCAGGACCAGCGACTCCGGCCGGACCTGACCGAGCATGTCGATCACCGAGCGCATGTGGGCCGAGAACGTCGAGAGGCTCTGCTGGATGCTCTGCTCGTCGCCGATATCGACGAAGATCGAAGAGAAGACGCTCAGCTCCGACTCCGGGCCGGCCGGAATGAACAGCCCCGTCTGGGCCATCAGGGCGAGCAGGCCGACCGTCTTCAGGGCGACGGTCTTGCCGCCCGTGTTCGGCCCGGTGATGACCAGGACCCGGAAGTCCTGGCCGATGTGGAGGTTGAGCGGGACGACGGTCTTCGGGTCCAGCAGCGGGTGGCGGGCGTTGCGGAGCCGGACGCGCAGACTGGAGTGGGCGCCGGTCGTCCGCTTGGGTCCGGTCGGGCGTGGCGCGACGGTAGGGCGATTGGCCTCCTGGTCGGACGCCAAACGGGACTTGGCCAGCGCGAGGTCGAGCGCCGCGATCGCGTCCATCGTCTCGCGCAGATCGGCGGCCCGCTCGGCGACCTGATGGGTCAGGGCGTCGAGGATCCGGTCGATCTCGTGCTGCTCGGCCGCCTGCTGCTCGCGCCAGCGGTTGTTCAGATCGACGACGTCGAACGGCTCGACGAACAGCGTCTGGCCGCTGGCCGACGTGTCATGGACCATCCCCGGCACCGCACCGCGCGACTCGGACCGGACCGGGATCACGTAGCGGCCATCCCGCATCGTGATGATCTGGTCCTGGACGGCCGATGCATACCGCCCCCCGCTGATCAGGTTGTTGAGCCGCTCCATCAGGCGGGAGTGCGCGACCCGGACCTCGCGCCGGATCCGGGCCAGGTCCGGGCTGGCCGTATCGAGGATGTCGCCCCGGGGCCCGATCGTCCGGCCGATCGCCTGGTCGAGGTCGTAGAGATCGGCGAGGTGGCCGGCGAACTCCAGCAATCGGGGGAAGCGCGTCTCGGCGTCGACCATGCGGGCGAAGGTCTGACGCAGGTTCCGCGTGGCGGTCGCGGTGTCCTGGATGAGGAGCAGCTCGGTCGGAGCGAGCCGGGAGCCGTGCGTGGCGCGGTCGACCTGGACGCGGATGTCCCGGGCGCCACCGACCGAGAACTCCGGATTGATCGTCATCAGCGCGACGGCTTCGGCGGTCACGGAGAGGAGGTAGCCGACCTGGTCGGGGTCGCTGCTGGGCTTGAGCTCCCGGGCCCGCTCCGAAGCGAGCGCGAAGTCGCAGCGCCGGGCGAGGCGATCGAGGATGGCGGGATATTCGAGTTTGTCGAGTACGGACTGCTGCACGGGAAGACCTCGGCTGGGATAGCTGTCAGGTGGACGGGTTGCGCCGGAGACGTGATGGACGGGCACGCGGACGCATCATCGGAGGCGTCCGGTGACTCACGGTCGTTCTTGCACGGGGGAAGGGTGGAACTGGAACCGATGAGCTCGGCGGCCCACCGGCACCGGTAGACGCTACAAGTATGACGCATGCGTCGATCCAGCGAGTCGCGATTCCCCGAAACCGTGATGCCTGCGCCACTTTCCCGGACGGACGCTCATTGACTGGAACATACGTTCGATGCTATTCTCTCTGAAACCTTCATCCCGCAGCGCAGGCCCCAGGGGCGATGTCCGGAAATGGCTCGTGCCGACCAAGGAGCTCCGTACCGTGAAGCCGCTAACCGGACGCCAGCAGTCCATCCTCGACTACATCGCCCGCTTCATGGACGACAACGACTACCCGCCGACCATCCGGGACATCCAGGGTGAGTTGACGATCTCGTCGACCAGCGTCGTCGATTACAACCTCAAGGTGATCGAGGAGCGCGGCTACATCCGGCGCAACCGGAACATCTCCCGCGGTATCGAGCTGGTCACCCGTGACCGCTCGCGCCGCAACTCGTCCGTCCTGACGATCCCGGTCGTCGGCCAGATCGCCGCCGGTCTCCCGATCCCCGTCCCGGGGGACCTCGAGTCCCTCGGTACCGGCGAGGACGCCGAGACGATCGAGGTCGGGCCGGAGCTGATCGGCGGCAACGCCGCCGGCGTCTTCGCCCTCCGCGTCCGTGGGCACTCGATGGTCGACGCCCTGATCAACGACGGCGACATCGTCGTGCTGCGCCGCCAGGAGACCGCCGAGAACGGCGACACCGTCGCCGTCTGGCTGCGGGAGGAGCGCGAGACGACGCTGAAGAAGTTCTACGTCGAGGGCGAGAACGTCCGGCTCCAGCCGGCCAACGTGACGATGGACCCCATCTACACCCGCGCCGACAACGTCGAGATCCAGGGCAAGCTCGTCAGCGTCCTCCGCTCGGTCTGGTAGCGCACGCCTCCACGCACCATTGCCCGGCCCGACGAGAACGCCGATCCCAAACTCGGGATCGGCGTTCTCGCGTTCCATCCGGAATGCCGGGCCCTCCCGGGCCGGTGCTATACTCTGTCGCTTGATGAGCGTCAACGGCACCGTGGCCTCGCGGCGCCCGCTCCGTACCGATCGAGGATCCATGTTCCTGCCACTGCTCACCGGGCTGGGTCTGTCGGCGTCGGCCGGCCTCAACGCCTACCTGCCGCTGATCATCCTCGCCCTGGTCGACCGGGTCCGCGACGGCGACCTGCTCAGCGGCGGCTACGAGTTCATCTCGTCGATCCCGGGTCTCGTCGTTCTCCTGGCCCTGCTCACGGTCGAGCTCGTCGCCGACAAGTCTCCGGTCTACCGCGCCAACGACGTCCTTCAGTCGATCGTCCGCCCGGCGGCCGGCGGTCTCGCCTTCATGGCGTCGGCCTCCAGCACCGATTTCAACTCGGTCGCCGCCCTGCTGATCGGCCTCCTCGCCGCCGGCGTCATCCATGCCACCAAAGCCGCCTTCCGGCTGCGCTTCCCGCCGAGGCTGCGTGGGATCCTCGTCCCGGGCTTCAGTTTCGCCGAGGACTTCTACGCCGCCGTGATGAGCACGCTCGCCCTCGTCATCCCCATTATCGTCCCGATCCTCCTGATCCCCGTCGCCGGTGTGGCGATCTGGACGGTCAGCCGGCGCCCCGACCACGGACCCGCCCGCGAGGCGACCGAACCGGCCGGATCGACCGTTACGCAACCTTGAGTCGTTTTGACTCAGGGTCTATCATTATGACGAGTAAGAGTGGCCGAGCGGCCGAGCGGCCGAGCGCGAGAGGGCACCATGCCGTCGGTTCAATTCAAGGACTACTACAAGACACTCGGGCTGGAGCGGAGCGCGGCCGAGGGCGAGATCCGGACCGCCTACCGGAAGCTCGCCCGCCAGTACCATCCCGACCTGAACCCCAACGACACGTCCGCCGAGGATCGCTTCAAGGAGATCAACGAGGCGTACGAGGTGCTGTCCGACGCCGGCAAGCGCAAGATGTACGACCGCTACGGCGACGAGTGGCAGCGCTACCGCGACGCGGGCTACACCGGCGACGAGCCCCGGCAGAGCCGGACGACGGTCGACCCGAACGACTTCGGCGAGTGGTTCGCCCGCCGCAACGCCTCCCGTCAGGGTCCGGCGACGAATGGCCGCACCCGGACCTCCACGCCCCCGCGGGCCGACCGGACCGAGGAGTCGTTCAGCTGGGAGTGGAACCAGCCAACCGAGACGGGGTCGAGCGGTCGCTTCTCGGACTTCTTCGAGACCCTCTTCGGCAACATCGCCGGGCGGGGTACCGAGCCCAACCCGTTCGGGGAGGTCCGCGGCGGCCCCGCCCGGGGCGAGGACGTCGAGATCAGCGTCGAGATCTCCCTCGCCGAGGCCTACCGAGGCGCCGCCCGCCGGTTCGAGGTCAAGCGGCCGGAGCTCTGCACCACCTGTCATGGCACCGGCATCGCCCGCGGGGCGACCTGCCCGACCTGCGATGGTGACGGCCGGATCCTGAAGGCGAAGGCGATCGAGGTGAAGATCCCGGCCGGCGTCACGACCGGCTCCCGGATCCGGATCGCCGGTCAGGGCGGTGTCAGCGCGTCGAACGGTGAGCCGGGCGACGCCTTCCTCAAGGTGACGGTCCGGCCGGACCCGCAGTTCGAGCGCGACGGCGACAACCTCCGAACGGAGATGTCGATCCCGCCCTACGTCGCGGTCCTCGGTGGCGAGGCCCAGGTGAAGACGCTCGATGGCTCGGTCGTGCTGACGATCCCGGCCGGGAGCTCGGCCGGCAAGACGTTCCGCCTCCGGGGCAAGGGCATGCCGAAACTCCGGGGCGAGGGTCGCGGCGACCTGCTGGCCCGGCTCGCGATCAATGTCCCGACGAAGCCATCCGACCGCGAGCGACGCCTCTACGAGCAGCTCCGCGACCTCGACAGCGCCGAATCAGGCAAATAACTCCTCTCGACCGCTCGCCCCACCCCTCGCCGAACCTGATCTCCGTTCAGCCCGCCCAGCTCCCACGTTGTCCCGGTCGGCTATAGTGTCCGGCGGTACGTCGTCACCAGGTCATTCAGCGCGATGAGGATGAGGGCAGCATGCCGGCGACGATCATCATGGGCGGCCAGTGGGGCGATGAGGGCAAGGGCAAGCTGACCGACGCGATGGCGGCGGAGGCGGACCTCGTCGTCCGGGCCAACGGCGGCAGCAACGCCGGCCACACGGTCGTCACGCCGCGGGGCACCTTCAAGCTCCACCTGATCCCGTCCGGCATCCTCCACGATCGGGTCGTTTCGGTGATCGGGGCCGGCGTCGTGATCGAGCCGTCCGCCCTCGTCGGCGAGATGTACGGGCTGCGCGAGCGCGACATCGACCTGTCGCTGCTCCGAATCTCCGAGCGGGCCCATCTGGTCATGCCCTGGCACCCGCAGATCGACAGCCTCGAGGAGGACCGGCGCGGCGAGCAGCAGATCGGCACGACGCGGCGCGGGATCGGACCGGCCTACGCCGACAAGGTCAGCCGGACCGGGCTCCGGATCGCCGACCTGATGGACGAGCGCATCCTCCGATACCGGCTCAGGACCGAGCTCGACCGGAAGAACGTCCTCCTCGACCGGCTCTACGGCGTCGCGCCGCTCGACTACGACACCGTCATCGACGAGCTGCTGGGACTGGCCGAGGTCATCCGGCCCCACGTCGTCGCGAGCGAGGTCGTCGTCCAGGACGCCCTCGCCGCGGGGCAGATCGTCCTGATCGAATGCGCCCAGGCGACGATGCTCGACATCGATTACGGCTCCTACCCGTACGTCACGTCGTCATCCCCGACCGCCGCCGGCGCCTGCCAGGGAGCGGGCGTCGGTCCAACCCAAGTCAGCCGTATCCTCGCCGTCTTCAAGGCCTACAGCACGCGGGTCGGGTCCGGGCCGCTACCGACCGAGCTCTACGACGAGACCGGCGAGCTGATCCGGCGCCGGGGCCGCGAGTACGGCACGACGACCGGCCGTCCCCGCCGGGTCGGCTGGTTCGACGGCACCTCCGCCCGCTACGCCGCCCGGCTCAACGGCGTGACCGAGGTCGCCCTGACGCTCGTCGACGTCCTCGACACCCTGTCCGAGATCCAGATCAGCGACAGCTACCGGCTCAACGGCGAGGCGATCGCCTACCCGCCCGCCCAGGACAGCCTGTTCGCGATGGTCGAGCCGACCTACACGAGAGTGCCCGGCTGGGAGCGGGACATCACCGCCGCCCGCTCGATCGAGGACCTCCCCGCGAACGCCCTCGCCTACCTCGACCTGATCGAGGAGCGGATCGGCGCCCCGATCACCCGAATCGGCGTCGGCCCGGGCCGCGAGCAGCTCGTCGACCGGCCGTCGGCCCGGCCGGCTGTTCGGTAGGGGCCAGAGCGGTCGGACGCGAACAGTCCCCTCCCCAAACCCCTCCCCCGCTCGGTTTCGGCACTGCGGTGCCTCACCACCCGGAGAGGGGCTTTTTCTGGTCGGCTTCGCCGTCTTGCCGACCCTTCTCCAACTTGGTGGAGGCTGGCTCTCGGACCGATCGACCGCGTACGTTCGTACGGGCGATCCCTTGTGGTCGCCCGGCCGCCGCAGCGGCCTTCGCCGCATGGCGCGACGATGTTCCCGACCAACCGATCACATCGAAACCGGTCGATTGCGAACGCCGGCACCGCTGCGCGGTATGGCGCCTGACGGGGCGGCAACGAAGCGAGCAAGGCCAGTGAAGCGTGAGCCATGTCCCTACGGCATGGACGTCCCGGCGAGGACAAGGCCAATCAAATCCGTCAGGTGAGCTCATCCCGCGGCTCGCGCTGCATCAGGTCCGTCACAGCCAGCTCCGCGCTCTTGCCCTCGAACAGGACCTGATGCATCTGCTCGGTGATCGGCAGCTCGACGCCGAGCCGCCGGCCGAGATGCCGAGCCGCGACGGTCGTGCTGACCCCCTCGGCGACGTGGTGGAGCGACCGCAAGGCGTCGTCCAGCGACTGCCCGGCGGCCAGCGCCCGGCCGAGGCTGTAGTTGCGACTGGACGCGCTCGAGCAGGTCGCGATCAGGTCGCCCAGCCCGGCGATCCCGGCGAAGGTCAGGGGGTCGGCGCCGGCGGCGATCCCGAGGCGGCTCATCTCGGCGATGCCGCGGGTGATGAAGGCGGCGCGGGCGTTGTCGCCGGCGCCCAGCCCGGAGCCAATCCCGGCTCCGATCGCGAAGATGTTCTTCAGGGCGCCGCCCATCTCGACGCCGGCGACATCGGCCGAGGTGTAGCAGCGGAACCGCGGCGTCATGACGAGGTCCCGGACCGTCGTCGCGACCGCAACATCGCGCGACGCGATCACGGCCAGGGCGGGCTTCCCGGCGGCGATCTCGGCCGAGAGGTTCGGGCCGGACAGTACGGCGATCGGCGCCGACGACGCCCGCCCCCCGTAGGCCGTCTGCTCCTCGGCGATCACCTCGCTCATCCGCCGTAGCGACGCGATCTCGATCCCCTTGCTGACGGAGAGGACGATCGCGCCCGAGAGATGCGGCGCGATCCGACGGGCCGCCTCCCGCATCGCCTGGCTCGGGACCGCCAGAATGACGAGGTCAGCACCCTTGAGCGCCGTCGCCAGGTCGGCCGTCGGCTGAACCGTCGCCGGGAGCTCCAGGCCGGGCATGGCCCGTTCGTGCCTACGCGTCGACCGCACCCGATCGGCCTCGTCCGGCGACCGGAACAGGAGCCGAACATCGTGGCCGCTGGCCGCCGTCATCGCCGCCACCGTCGTCCCCCACGCTCCCGACCCGATCACCGCGATCACTGCATCACCCATGGCCGCTCATCGTCCGTCTGTCCTCCCCGGCGAATCATTCGATGGCCTACCATGGCGAACCATTCGATGGCCTACCATCATGCCATGCTCCGGCCGGTCCACGCCGCCAGCCGGGAACGGTCGATGGATAACCAGGGAGCCGAGCAGACCATGGCCGACGAGGCAGCGATCGCCGCACTGACCCACGCGTACGAGCTACCGCTCGACGTGGTCGCGATCCAGCGGATCATTCCCCACCGCTTCCCATTCCTGCTCGTCGACCGCGTCGTCGAGCTCGTGCCGGGGCAGAGCGCGACCGGGATCAAGAACGTGACGATGAACGAGCACCACTTCCAGGGCCATTTCCCCGACCTGCCCGTCATGCCCGGCGTCCTGATCGTCGAGGCGATCGCCCAGGTCGGCGCGATCGCGATGCTGTCGCAGCCGGGGCAGGAGGACAGGCTGGCTCTGTTCGCCGGGATCGACCACGTCCGGTTCAAACGCCAGGTCAAGCCGGGCGACACGCTCCGGCTCGAAGTCACGCTCGGCGCCTTTCGCCGCGGCATCGGGACCGGGACGGGCGTGGCGACCGTCGATGGCGAGGTCGCCTGCCGGGGCGACTTCATGTTCGCCATCGTTCCGAAGCCCTAACTCCGCAGAATTGCCGCAATACGGGCTCCGCTGGTCCGTATACTGCACGGAAGCGCTGCCGGGACCGTCTGCGCCCCGGCCGTCACACTGCCACGGAGGAAGCATGGCGGGTTCTGGTCGCGTCATCGGCATCATCCTCGCCGCCGCGGGGATCATCATCGGCATCGGTGGCGTCGCCTTCCTGATTGCCGGTCAGGGCGAGGGGCAGACGACGGGCAGCGCGACGATCCTTGGACTGATCCTGCTGTTCGGCGTGCTGGTCATCCCGCTGGTCGGCGGCGGGATCTTCCTGATCCTGCGCTCGGCCTCCGAGGGTCGCGAGCTGGCGGCGGTCGGGGAGCAGCGCCGACTGCTCGACATCGTCAAGACCCGTGGCTCGATCGGCGTGCCCGACCTCGTCCTGGAGCTCAACACGACGCGGGACAAGGTTCAGCGCGACCTCGAACTCCTCGTCGGGCGGGGCCTGTTCACGGGCTACGTCGACTGGAACAAGGGGATGCTCTACTCAGTCGAGGCGCAGGCGCTCCAGGGCCGCCAGACCTGCCCGAACTGTGGTGGTCAGCTCACGCTCGCCGGCAAGGGGCTGATCAAGTGCCCTTACTGCGGTGCCGAGATCTTCCTGTAGACGACGCTGTCCGGCCTCGCGTAGCGCCGGTGAGAGAGGATGGATCGATGACAGACGACAGCCAGGGGCGCACGACGACGTTCGACGAGCGGTCGAAGGAGGCGTCGCAGGGACGTGCTGAGCCCGATCTCGGCGGCGGCTTCGTCCAGCGGATCGCCCGGCGCGGTGCGGCGACGCTGCAATCGTTTCCGGGCTACTCCGGCTACCGCGACAAGGAGGACCGGCGCGACGCCGACCGCCGGGTCCGGGACCACCTCGTGCAGGAGTACCGCCGCCAGCTCGGCCGGGTCGAGCGGGTGGCGCGGGACCTCGCCGATGACCGCAAGATCATGGCGATCGGGCCGGTCGACGACCTCGCGAAGGCGATCCGGCACCTGAGCGACCGGATCAACACGGCGACCTACGGCTACGGCGGGCTGTTCTCGGACCGGGACGTCGACGCCGGTACCCTCGACCAGCTCCGCCTGTTCGATGAGGGGATGCTGTCGGGCGTCGCCCAGCTGGACGACCCGATTGCCGCCCTCGAGGCCGCCTACGGTGCCGACGGCGACCTCAAGGAGCCGGCGCGATCGGGCCGCGACCTCGTCAGCCTGCTCAACGAGCGGTTCGACACCCGCGGTCGGGTGATCGAGAGCGGGACGCCCGAGCCGGAGGAGTCCGTGCGGGCGCTGCTGGCCCTCGATTCCGGCGCTGACGGTCCGGCCCCGACCTTCTGGCTCGATGAGAACGACGCCATCGACGTGATGGGGCAGAGCGGCATCGTCGACAGCCGCCTGGACGTCGCCGCCGGCGCCGCCTCGGTCCGGTTGTTCCGTTTCTCCGAGACTCCCGAGGAGCAGTGGGTGCTCGTCCCCGCCCAGCCCGGCGCGCCGCTCGCCCTCGTCTCGTCGCGGCCATCCCCCGGTTCGGTGTCAGCCGGCGATCAGCAGGTGACGGTTGGTGACGAGACGTTCGCCGTCGTCTCGACGACGAGCGGGCAGGCCGAACTGATCACGCCGGGCGCCGTCTCGGGCCACCGGCCCGTCACCGTCCGGAGCCTGGCGACCGCCGACGGTGCGGCGGTCGGCATCCTGCTGGACTGGGGCAACGAGCAGCAGGCGTTCACCGGCCTGAGCCTCGGAACCGGCGACGTCGAGAACTTCGGCAACGCGGCTCGACAGTCAAGGCAAGGTTCGTGATAGCGGATACTGCAATCAGGACGGCCATCTGACCGTCCGGCCGCCGAACGCCATCTATCGCCCCGGCAATCGGGAGCGATCACCCACAAGGAGACCTGAACAGATGGGCATCATGGATCGAATCTCGCGGCTCGTCCGCGCCAACGTCAACGAGATCATCGACAAGGCCGAAGACCCGGAGAAGATGCTTGACCAGATCCTCCGTGACATGCAGACCAACATCCAGACCGCCCGCGGTCAGGTGGCGGCGATGATCGCCCAGGAGAAGGAGCTCGAGGCGGACATGAAGGAGACGCGCACCCTCGCGCTCCAGTGGTCGGCCAAGGCGCAGCGCTCGGTCGAGGCCAGCCGGGACGATCTCGCCCGCGAAGCCCTCCGGCGCAAGAAGGACAACGACGAGAACGCGCGGGTCTACGCCCAGCAGTACCAGGCCCAGACCCAGATGGTCGAGAAGCTCAAGGGGCAGCTCCGACAGCTGGAGAGCAAGTACCAGACGACGATGAGCCAGCGCGACTCGCTGATCGCGCGGCAGCGCCGGGCCAGGGCCCAGGTCCAGGTCACGCAGTCGCTGACCACCCTCTCGCCGATGAACCCGACCAGCGAGCTGGACCGGATGGAGCGCAAGATCCGCAGCCAGGAAGCCCAGGCCAGCGCGATAGGCGAACTCGCCTCGACTGGCTTCGACGCCCAGTTCGAGGAGCTCGACTACGACGTGGAGATCGAGGAAGAGCTCGCCGCCCTCAAGCTCGGCCAGGGTGACATCGACGACGAGTTGAACGCCCTCAAGGCCGGTGGCTCTTCCCTGCCGGATGCCCGCTCCGAGGCGCTCGAGCCCGGCGCGACCGTGCCGGACCCGATCGAGAAGTCAGACGAGGTCGGGATCACCGACCCGCCGATCCGCGCCAATCAGTAGGCGCCGGCTCGGCCTGCCGGCTCTGACGGCAACAGAACAGGTCTCGGACAGGCGACCGGGCAGACTGCCCGGTCGCTCTCACGTAGAGGGAGCAGCACCGCATGGCACTCTTCGACCTCATCGAGCATCCCAACGAAGCGTCGGGCGAGATCGTCCGCCGGTTTCCGGAAGACGGCTCCGGCGAGTTCCGGCTCGGCTCGCAGCTCGTCGTCCGCGAGAGCCAGCGGGCCGTCTTCTTCCGGGACGGCAAGGCCCTCGACGTGTTCGGTCCCGGCCGCCACACGCTATCGACCAACAACATCCCGCTCCTGACGAGCCTGATCGGGATCCCGTTCGGCGGCAAGTCGCCGTTCACGGCCGAGGTGGTGTTCGTCTCGATGCGCGACTTCAACGACATGAAGTGGGGCTCGCCGCAGCCGCTCGTCTTCCGGGACACCGAGCTCGGCATGGTCCGGCTCCGCGCCTTCGGCACCTACGCGATGCGCGTCGCCGACCCTCAGCTGTTCGTCAACCAGGTCGTCGGCACCCGCGGCGCCTTCTCGACGGCGCAGATCGACGACTACCTCAAGAGCATCATCATCTCCGAGTTCAACGACCTTCTGGCCGAGGTCCAGACGTCCATCCTCGACCTCGCGAAGATGAGCCGCGAGCTGAGCGATGCGACGCGGAATGCCCTCGGCGACGACTTCGCCCAGATGGGCCTGGCGCTGACCTCGTTCCAGATCGGCGCGATCACTCCGCCCGAGGAAGTCCAGAAGCGGATCGACGAGCGCTCCGGCATGGCGGCCCTCGGCGACATGAACACCTACACTCAGTTCCAGGCCGCCCAGGCACTCCGGGACGCGGCCCAGAACGAGGGCGGCGGCGCGGCGGCGACCGGGCTCGGGCTCGGCGCCGGCGTCGGGCTGGGCCAGACGCTCGCCAGCTCCCTCCAGAACGCCAACCAGCCTGTGGCACCGGCCGCACCGGTGACGCCCCCGGTCAACCCGGCCACCTCACCGAAGGGCCGGTTCTGTCCGGAGTGCGGGACGGAGAACGCTCCGACGAACAAGTTCTGCGTCAACTGTGGCCACAGGCTCACGGAATAATCGGAGCGGTGCTCGGCAGCTGAGTCGGTTATCACCCCGAAAATCAGTGAATCGCATTACGTGATACGTATTCAACGGCTCTTTGACCTTTCGTAATTTCCTCGCTACACTCGCTTCGGCAGGGGCAGGGAATGGGCGGTTCGGTCCGTCCTTCCCGCCCGATATCCGGAGGTCTCAATCCATGTCCGCAACGCCCGTCTCCCAAACCGGTCTCCCCGCCCGCCGCAACGACGGCAAGGTCCGCGTCGCCATCATCGGCGTCGGCAACTGCGCCTCGTCCCTCGTCCAGGGCGTGCAGTACTACCAGAACGCCCCGGAGGACGAGTTCGTCCCCGGCCTGATGCACGTCAACCTCGGCGGCTATCACATCCGCGACGTTGAGTTCAGCGCCGCCTTCGACGTCGACAGCGAGAAGGTCGGCAAGGACCTCTCCGAAGCCATCAAGAGCGGCCCGAACAACACGATCACCTTCGCCCAGGTCCCCCACATCGGCGTCACCGTTCACCGCGGCCCGACCATGGACGGGATCGGCAAGTACCTGTCCGAGGTCATCACCGAGTCCGACGCGCCGGCGGCCGACATCGTCCGCATCCTGCGCGAGACGCAGACCGACGTCGTCGTCAGCTACCTGCCGGTCGGTTCCGAGGCGGCGACGCGGTGGTACGTCGAGCAGGTCCTCGAGGCCGGCTGCGCCTTCGTCAACTGCATCCCCGTCTTCATCGCCGGGCAGCCGGAGTGGGCTCAGAAGTTCATCGACGCTGGCCTCCCAATCGTCGGCGACGATATCAAGAGCCAGGTCGGCGCGACGATCACCCACCGGATGCTGACCCGCCTGTTCGCCGATCGCGGGGTTCGGATCGACCGGACCTACCAGCTCAACTTCGGCGGCAACACCGACTTCCTCAACATGCTGGAGCGCGACCGGCTGGAGTCCAAGAAGATCTCCAAGACCAACGCCGTCACCAGCCAGATGGACCGGGAGATCGGCAAGGGCAACGTCCACGTCGGCCCGAGCGACCACGTCCCCTGGCTGGAGGACCGCAAGTGGGCCCACATCCGGCTCGAGGGCACGACCTTCGGCGACGTCCCACTGAACGTCGAGCTCAAGCTCGAGGTCTGGGACTCCCCGAACTCGGCCGGCGTCGTGATCGACGCGATCCGCTGCTGCAAGCTGGCGCTCGACAACGGGATCGGCGGCCCACTGCTTGCCCCTTCGTCGTACTTCATGAAGTCCCCACCCGAGCAGTACCACGACGACATCGCCCGCGACCGGATGGAGCAGTTCATCGCCGACTACCGCCGCCCAGCCACCTCCGAGGCTGTCCTGCTGGCCGAAGAGAGCCTGGACGCCACCCCGGCGGACTAATCGCGATCGCCCCCGACCCTGAACGACGCCCGTCCGGTACGATATGCCGGACGGGCGTTTCGGGTTTTCCGGTTCAGCAGGGGCAACGGCGAATGGCGAGCACAGCGACCAACGTCACGAAGGATCAGCTCACGGTCACGCTCGACGATGTCCGCATGGCGGCCCGGCGGCTCGACGGCGTCGCAATCCGGACCCCGATGTTCCACAGCCGGACCGTCGACGATCTGGTCGGCGCCGAGGTCTGGTTCAAGGGCGAGCAATTCCAGCGGTCCGGCTCGTTCAAGTTCCGCGGCGCCTACAACGCCCTCGCCGCGATGCCGGCCGAGCAGCGGGCGCGGGGCGTCGTCGCCTACTCGTCTGGCAACCACGCCCAGGCCGTCGGTCTCGCCGCCCGCGAGTTCGGCTGCCCGGCCGTGATCGTGATGCCGTCCGACGCGCCGGCGGTCAAGGTCGCGGCGACGCGGGGCTATGGGGCTGAGGTCGTCTTCTACGACCGCCACGCGGAGAGCCGAGAGCAGATCGGCCAGGAGATCGCGTCGCGTCGCGGCCTGACGCTCCTCCCGCCGTTCAACCATCCGGACGTCGTCGCCGGACAGGGGACGCTCGCCCTGGAGATGTTCGAGGAGCAGCCGGATCTCGACATCGTCCTCGCTCCGGTCGGCGGCGGCGGGCTGATCAGCGGGATCGCCGTCGCGGCCCACGGCGTCCGGCCCGGCGTGCTGGTCTACGGTGTCGAGCCGGAGGTCGCCAACGACGCCCAGCGGTCACTCGACACCGGCAAGATCGTGACGATCTCGCCGCCGGACACGATCGCCGACGGGATCCGGACGGCGGCGGTCGGCGACGTCACGTTTCCGCTGATGCGGGCCAACCTGGCCGGGATCGTCACGGTCTCGGACGACGAGATCCGGTCGGCGCTGCGCTTTCTGGCTGGCCGGCTCAAGCTGCTCGTCGAGCCGACCGGCGCGGTTGGCGCGGCGGCGGTCTTCGAGGGGCGCATCCCGGACATGGCCGGCAGGCGGGTCGGCGTCGTCCTCTGCGGCGGCAACGCCAATCTCGCTGACCTCGCGGTGATCCTCGCACACGCGGATATTGCAACGGCCTAGCGGCCCGTCAGAGGAGTTCGCCCAAGGAAGACTGGTCGATTCGGGCGTGCCCGTACTCCCCTGACCGTCCCTTGGAACATCCCACCGAACCAACGAGCAGCCGGAACGAACCAGACGCCATCAGGAGCAAGACAATGGCAGCGACGATGCTCGGGGTCCGGTTGCCGGGCAACCGTGAAGTGACGTTCGATCAGATCGCCCGGCCCGTGCCCGGCTCGCGCCAGGTCCTGCTCCGGATGCGGGCGTCGTCCATCTGCGGCAGCGACATCCGGGCGATCTACCGGGAGCACGTCGGTCAGGGCGATGAGGCCTACCAGAACGTGATCGCGGGCCATGAGCCGGCCGGTGAGATCGTCGAGGCCGGACCGGACTGCCGCCGGTTCAGGGTCGGCGACCGCGTCCTCGTCTACCACATCAGCGGCTGCGGGGTCTGCGCGGACTGCCGGGCCGGCTACATGATCAGCTGCACGTCGCCGAGCCGGGCCGCCTACGGCTGGCAGCGGGACGGCGGCCACGCCGAGTACATGCTGGCCGAGGAGAGCACGCTGATCGCCCTGCCAGACGAGCTCAGCTACGTCGACGGCGCCCTGGTGGCCTGCGGCTTCGGGACGGCCTACGAGGCGCTCCTGAAGGCGGAGGCCTCGGGCCGGGACCGCGTCCTCGTGACCGGGATCGGACCGGTCGGGATGGCGGCCGGACTGCTCGCGAAGGCGATGGGGGCGCCGGCAGTGATCGGGGTCGACGTCAGCCAGGAGCGGCTGGACTGGGCGCTGGAGATCGGGGCGATCGACATCGCCGTGATCTCGGGTCCGGACGCCGTCGAGGAAATCCGGGGCCACACCGGCGGCTACGGCTGCGAGGTCTCGGTCGACTGCTCCGGGTCCGGCGCCGCCCGGCTCGTCGCGCTCGGGGCGACCCGGCACCACGGTCGCTGCGTCATGGTCGGCGAGGGCAACCGGATCGAGTTCGACGTCAGCCCGATGCTGATCCACCCGCAGATCACGCTCTCCGGCTCGTGGGTGACGAGCGTCGGACACATGGAGGAACTGGTCGAGAAGCTGGTCATCTGGGGCCTGAGGCCGGAGATCACCGTCTCGCACCGGTTCGACCTCGCCCATGCCGCCGACGCCTACCAGGTCGCCGACGGTGGCCAGTCCGGAAAGGTCTGCATTGTCATGGATGGCGATTGAGGACGATGTCCGGCCGTAAACGGCATGGACTCACGACATCCAATGTGGATCGCAGGCGGCGGCACGAGCACGAATTGATCCAATGGACTCGACTGCTCGACGGAGATACCCCAGATGGAGACCCCACGCCGCCTCGAACCGCTGCTGAGACAGTTCGATTTCGCTCGCACCCGTCTGATGGAACGGATGGTCGGTCCGACGATGAACAGCGGTGATGACGAGCCCGTCCCCGTTCCACTGATGACCGACGAGGAATACCTCTGGGAGCCCATCCCGAACGCCTGGTCGATCCGCCGGCGCGCCGACGGCCCGGCACCGTCGGCGTGGAACTGGTCGGCGCGGGCGAGTGGGGACGCGACCGCTCCCCCGACAGCCCCCAGCCGCTCCCGTTCCCGTTCCCCACGATCGCCTGGCGACTGGGTCACATCAACGAGATGCTGGCCCTCCGGGCCGACCACATGATCGGGAGCCACTCGCTGACCCGGGCGAGTTACCAGTTCCACGGCGACGCGGCCAGCGCGACCGCCGCCTTCGCCGAGGCCGCCGACGCGTGGCGCGAAGTGCTGACCAGCGCCGACGAGGCCGCGCTCGACGCCGTCGGTCAGAGCACCTATCCCTACGGCAGCGACCCGGAAGACCCGCTCATCGAGACCGTCTGGTGGATGAACCAGGAGCTCCTGCACCACGGCGCCGAGATCGCCCTGCTGCGCGACCTCTATCGCACCATGCACGGCTGACCGACGCCAGCCCCGGACGGGATGTCTCGTACGACGAGGCGGCAACCCAGACCGGGCTGCCGCCTCGTCGTCACGTCCGGGTTATGGATCGAGGCGAACTACCTGCCGACGACGACCACGTTCTGGTCGAACAGGATCGGGAGGCGGCCGGTCCAGGCGCCCTGGCGGGTCCCTTGCAGCCACGGCTTCTGGACGTACTGCTGAACCCAGTTGCCGATCGGGATGTAGACCGCGTTCTGCAGGGCCAGGGTCTCGGCCTGCTGGTAGAGGTCGTTGCGGGCCGCCTGGTCCTGCTCCCGGTCGGCCTTGCCGACCAGGTCGCTGAACTGCTGGGCGTCGGCGCCAGGCTTGAAGTCGCCGTCGTCCTCGAGGTCGGGGTTCCAGTTGAAGAAGCCGCTCATGTACGGCGAGTCCGGCCGGAGCGCGTAGCTGAGCAGGTACGGGGTGTCGCCGATCGACGACCAGTCGGTAATCGCGAGCTGGAGGCCGTTGTTGTCCTCACGCTGCAACTCGATCTGGGCGGCGGTCAGGGTCGTGTCGTGGGTGATCGCGACGCCGAGCGTGTCCTGGTAGGTCGCCAGGAAGGCGGCCGTCCGGGCGATCTCCTCAGCGGTGTCGTCGGCGCTCTGGTAGAGGATGACCTCCGGCAGGCCGGCCCCACCCTCGAACCCGGCATCGGCCAGGGCGGTGGCCGCGTCGCCGGCGTTGAAGTCCAGCCCGGACGGCGCCTCGTATGTGGCGACCTGACCCGTCACCGGTGGGGTGAAGGCCGTCGCCGGCGTGTAGGTGCCGAGGTAGATGTCCGTCCCGTACTGCTCACGGTCGGTCGCCAGGGCGAAGGCGCGGCGGACGCCGATCGAATTGAACGGCTCCTGGTTGAAGTCCATCGCCAGTGACCGGGTCGTCCCGGAGAACTCGACCGTCTTGAGGTCGGCCGAGAGCGCCTGGTCGGCCGTGACGGCCTCGATCAGCGAGATCGTGACGTCGGCCGAGATGGCGTCGTCATTAGTGTAGAGATCGAGCGCGGCCTGCCCGGCGTCGGATCCGGACGTCGTCCGCCAGGTCAGCTTCGTGAGCGACGGCGAGGTCCCGCCGTAATACTCGGTGTTGGGCTCCATAACCAGGTCACCGCCCGGCTCGAAGGCGCTCACCTGCCACGGTCCGGTCCCAGCTCCGTTCAGATAGAAGTCGTCCGGGTTGGACTCGACGACCGTCGGGTCGACCACCGCATAGACGAAGGAGGCGGCGTAGGACGGGAAGAAGGTATAGCCGTCGGAGAGGGTGACTTCCAGCGTCTGGTCGTCGACCGCGTTGATCCCGATATCCTCGCTGGCCCGGCTGGTGTAGTCGCCGTAGCCGTCGATGATCGACATGAACTCGGCCATCGGCGAGAGGCTGTCCGGGTTGAGCGCCCGCTTCCAGGACTGGACGAAGTCGTCGGCCACGACGGTGTTGCCGTTGGCGTAGCGGACGTCCGAGCGGATCCGGAAGGTGTAGGTCTTCCCGTCGTCGCTAACTTCGTAGGACTCGGCGAGGTCGTACTCGATCGCGCCCGTCTCCGAGTAGCGCAGCAGCCCGCCGAAGACGTTCGGAAGCAGCAACCAGAACGGACCCCAGTTGACGGCCTGCTGCGGGTCGAGCACGATCGGCTCACCGTACGGGTCGAACGGGATCAGCAGCTCCTGGTCGGTCTGCGGGTCGCCGGCCTGCGCCCGGCTGACGACACCGGCCGGCGCGGCCGAAGCTGACTGGACGCCATAGCGGGCGGTCCCGACCGCTCCGGCCGCCAGCGCCGACATCCGGGCGAGGTCGCGGCGGGACAGCGTGGCGCCGGCGGTAGTGCGCAGCGTGGTCACCAGGTGCTGGAGCTGCTCGCGGTCGGACAGCGTTCGACCGGTTCCGTTGGGATCGCTGGACATTCGCTGGGTCCTCCTGGGCTCGGTTCGGCCCGAGCGATTGCACGAGGTACGGACAGAATCGAGTGATTCGGCATGTGATTCAGAGGTCGTCGGAACGGGATCGGGCGCGCTCCCGGCCTGCCGGCGACCGGAGATCCCCTACGCTACCACGCAGGGACCGGCCCGGCCAACGGGAGCCATCACCCGGGCGACAGCCAGTTCCGTTCCCCCATCTGTTACGCATGAGGGCACGGTTTGGTTCCGTGACCGTGACTCCAGCTACGACGGCAAGTCACGCCGGTCGAACGCGACGGCACCGAGAATCGTCCCGACCAGGCCGATCGACCCGAGGACGATCAGGTTGCGGATGGTGTAGTCGGACTGGATCAGCGTCGTCGTCGGCGCGAAGTAGTTGAAGACGCTCAGCGGCGTGAACCGCTCCAGGGCCGACCACAGTGTGGCGAAGTAATCGAAGAAGTAGCTGATCACCAGCCAGCTGATCGACCACCCCACCACCTGCCCGCCGCGCTGGCCAAGGGCCGACAGCAGCAGCGTCACACCCGCTACCGACCAGAGCAGGGCGAACATCGCCAGCCCGGTCGGGATCAGCGCCGCCCGGTCGATGGTCTCGTCCGTGTCGATCAGGTTCAGACCGACCAGGATCCCGAGCGGTCCGACGACGGCGAAGGCCGCCGCCAGCATCACCGCGCCCACGACCCGGGCCCCGTAGACGGACAGCCGGGAGACTGAGCGGCTCAGGGCCAGCTGGATCGAGCCACGCTCGATCTCCCCGGCCAGCCCGGACGTGAAGGAGACGATCCCGGCGCAGATCATCAGCAGGAAGACCGGGCTGGTGAATCCGACCGAGAGGTAGCCCTGGATCCCCTGACCGATGATGAGATCGGGACTGGATCGCGTCAGCGCCTGGATCGCCGGCGGCAGCGCCGACAGGACCGGATCGAGCTGCTCGGTGCCGACGTCCTCGGCGACGGGCGGGACGATCAGCTCGAAGATGAACAGCCCGACCAGCAGCGCGACCGACCCGAAGACGCCCTGCCGGACGGAACGCAGCGTCAGCATCCAGATCATGAGGAACGTCCCTCGGACCGGGCGTCGATCGGGACAGTTCCCGGCTCCCCGTAGAAGCCGAAGAAGACCTCCTCCAGGCTGGGCGGGCTCAGGATCAGATCGTCGACCTGTTGCCCGGCCAGGAAACCGAGCAGCGGTTGCAGGTCGCCTTCGATCGCGACCCGGACCCGGCCGCCCGGCCGGTCCACGAGGCGAACACCATCGATCCCCAGCAGACCGGCCGGTTCGTCGCCGACGAAGCGGATCTCGGCCAGCCGCATCCGGCGCCGGACGAGGTCATCGACACGCTCATCCGCCACCAGCCGGCCATCCCGGACGATCGCGACCCGCTCGCAGACCCGCTCGACCTCGGCGAGATCGTGCGACGACATCAGGATCGTCCGGCCGGCCGCGACCCGCTCCCGGAGCAGCTCCTCGAAGTTGCGCTGGATCAGCGGGTCGAGGCCGTCGGTCGGCTCGTCGAGAATCAGGACCTCGGGGTCGGTCTGGAAGGCGGCCGTCAAGGCGAGCTTCTGCTTCATGCCCTTCGAGAAGGTGCCGAGCCGGCGCGACAGGGTCCGGCGGTCGAGTTCCAGCGCGTCGAGGAAGCGGTCGCGCAGGGTGGGTTCGGCGCGACTCAGCCCGGCGGTGTAGTCGAGCTGGGCGCGACCGCTCAGGTCGAGGTAGAGGGAGTCGGGCGGGACGAGGTAGCCCAGCCGGGCACGGGCGGCTAGCCCGTCGGACCACGAGTCGTGGCCGAAGATCGCCGTGGTCCCCGACGTCGGCCGGATGAAGCCGAGCAGCGCCCGGATGGTCGTCGTCTTGCCGGCGCCGTTCGGACCGAGGAAGCCGTAGATCATCCCGTTGGGAACGTCGAGGTTCAGCCCCTCGACCGCCAGGGACGATCCGAACCGCTTGCTGAACGACCGCACCGAGATCACCGCCGCGCCCGCCGCCTCGCCCATCCCGTCCCTCGGTCTCGCTGCCACGTCAAGCACGTCATTAGGTCAATCCGCCGAAACGAGGACCGTCCCGATCACTGAGCCACCGGCGGCCTGGATCGCGGCCCGCGCCTGGACGAGGGCCGAGCCACCGGTCCGCCCCATCGCGACGAGCAGGACCGTCCCGTCGACATGCCGCGCCAGCGCCAGCGCGTCGGCCGAGACCGCGACGGGCCGGGCGGCGATCAGGATGACATCGTACGTGGTCCGCGCCGCCGCGAGCGCCCGGTCCCATCGCGGTCCGCGCATGACGTCACGTCCATCCGAGGCGGATGTGAGCGGAACGACCGCCAGGAGGTCATCGGGAGATGCGGGCGGCCACGGTGCCGGACCGTCGTCGCCGCCGGTCAGCCAGTCGATCAAGACCGTGGAGCCATCCTGGTCGCCACTGGGTGCGATGGCGTCGATCACGAGACAGCGCTCACCGGCCGCCGCGCAGACCTTGCCGAGGCGTCCAGCCATGCCCGAGACGGACTGGTCGTCGCTCTCGACCCCGGCGAACAGGAGTGCCCGACCGCCAGCAGCGTCATCGGCATGGCCATTGCCCTGTGTGGCCTCGAGCGTGGCCCGCAAAGCCCGGACCCGCTCGTCGGCAATCGCGGGACCCGCCGATCCAGTGAAGGTCGATTCAATCTTTTCCGGAACCGACGGCTTCTTCCGTCCAGGCCACCATCGTCTGCCGCCGGGCGTATCGATCGCGCGCAGGTCGCCGAGGACCGGGATCGGCAGGACGGACAGGACATCGGAGCGCGAGTGGATCCGCTGGTCGAACGCCGCCGCCAGCGCCGCCAGTCCGCAGCCGATCGCGAGGGCAACCAGCGTCTGGATGATCAGCGCGAACTGGCCCGTCGCCGGGCTGTCGCGCTGTACTGTTGGAGTTTCGACTACACGAATCGTTGCAGGCTCACCATTCGAAGCAATCAGAAAGTAGTTGACTTGATTCTCGAATGAGAGGCGCACCGCCTCTAATAGGGCAAGAGCCTCCTGATCATCCTCACGCGTGGCGCGAATCGTGACGATTCTGCTGTAGTAGTCCGCCGAAAGCGATCCCTGAACCTCCTCCGGCGACAATGCGTACTGCGGGCTGGTTTGCTGAAGCTGGGCACTAATGGCGGTCGCGAACCCATAGGTCGTGACCAAATCCGTCACGTCATTGAGCACCATGAGTTCCGGACGCTCGGCGTTGCCGGTCTGCTGCGTGTCGTTGGGAATCAGGACCGTCGCCCGCATCGAGGCGACATAGGGGCTGGTCGTCAGCAGCACGAGGGAGATGCCCAGCACGAGGGCCGGCATCCCGAGGACCAGCCACCAGCGGCGCAGCAGTATCGTGACGATCCGCTGCAAGTCCATCCGGTGCTGCTCCTGGGCGACGATTGACCGATGCCGTCCGCGAGTTGACTCCCTGAGAGACGGAGCCTACCAAAGTCCGGCTCCGCAACGCGGCACTCGGTCAGCTGATGGATCGCGGCGGGTCAGTAGGCACCCTTGCCCCCGACGACGGCCGGCAGCGTCCGCACGATCAGCTTGAGGTCCAGCCACGGCGACCAGGTCTCGACGTAGTACAGGTCGAGCCGGATCATCTCCTCGAAGCTGAGGTCGCTCCGGCCGTTGACCTGCCACAGGCCGGTCAGCCCCGGCACGACGGCGAGGCGCTGGTGATGGGCCGGCTCATAGAGCGCGACCTCCTCCGGCAGCGGTGGCCGCGGCCCGACGACGCTCATCTCACCCCGGACGATGTTCCAGACCTGCGGGAACTCGTCCAGGCTCCAGCGCCGCAGCCACTTGCCCGCCCGGGTCAGGCGCGGGTCGGCCGTGTGCTTGAATAGGCGCGGGTCGGCCGAGTCCGCCCCGGCGATCAGATCGTCGCGGAGCAGGTCGGCATGCTCGACCATCGTCCGGAACTTGAGCGCGGCGAAATGGCGACCGCTCCGGCCGACGCGTGGCTGCCGGAGCAGGACCGGGCCGGGCGAGTCCAGCCGGATCAGCGCGGCGATCAGCAGCATCGGAATCAGCCCCAGGGTCAGCGTCACCGCGGCGATCGTGAGGTCGACCACCCGCTTGAAGGCACTGCCGCGCCGCGACATGACGTCGTGATCGAACTGGATGACCGGGACTCCGGCGAGCTCGGTGACGACCGCCCGGCCGCCACCACCTTCCAGCGTCGGCGCGATCCGCACCGTCAGTCCGGCGGATCGGGCTTCGCTGACCAGCGTCCCGAGCCGCGGCAGATCCGACTCACCGAGAACGAAGATCACCTGGTCGGCCCGCCGGCGTCGCGCGACATCGGCCAGCTGATCGAGCGCCCCGAGGCGATGGGCGGTGACGATCCGGCGCTCGGTCGCGACCGGAAGGTCGCCCGCGCCGGAGTCGTCGGAGAGATAGCCGACGAGGTGAGCCCCGAGCCGGGGATCGTTGACGACGGCCTGCATCAGGCGCCGGCCGGTCTCACCATCGGCTCCGGCGAACAGGATCCGCGAGACGCCGAGCCCCCGGCGCCAGGCGACGACGTCGACGAGGTTGACCGCCCAGCGCTTGAGCAGCAGCGTCAGCGACGTCAGCGCCCACGTCCCGAGCAGCGGCCCAACTGGCTGCGGGATCCCAAGGGCGGCGTTGGCGACGATGACGGCCGCCAGCGCCACGACCAACACTTCACCCAGGACGATCGCCCGATCGAAGCGCGAGGTCCGTGGGTCGGGCCCATGGATGTCGCGGAGCAGACCGATCCCGAGTGTCGCGACGACGAGCAGCACTGCCGACCGCTGCTCTAGCGCGCCGACCGCGAGAACGGTCGCAAACAGCACGAGCAGCAGGGCGTCGGACAGCAGGTCGGCGCCGACGCCGACCCGGCGCAGCCACGGCGGGCGACCATGCCGGTCCCACCACGGTCGCTTCACGGCGCCCGGGGAGGGGGCGATATTCGTGAGGGGGACGGGAAAGGCCTTCTCGATCAACGCGACGAACCTCTTCTCTGCCGCCGGACTACCCGTCCACGGTGGCCGGGGGCAGGTTACCAACACGTGATGGTAGCACTTCCCGTCCTTGAGCTTCTCGCCATTATTGCGGGCGCAACCGAGCGTAACCCCACGTCGTGAACCTCCCCGCTTCATTGGCAGGCGACAACCGCAATGGGTCAGGTACGGGCGTCGGCCTATACTGCGGCCCAGCATGGCCCGACCCGCGCCAAACGTCTGCCCAGACCTGAGCGACACCTGTCCGCCCAGCCGGTTCCTCGCGCATGGCAAGGCGGAACGACTCGCGAACACTCACGAAGGAAGCGTCACCTTGCCAGGAGCCGAGATCAGACGGTACGCCAGCGCCCAGCGCGGCCGGACCAGGGCGTTCGTCGCGGGCCAGTTCGTCGGCCTGCTCTCCACCGCCGCCAGCGCAATCCTCAACCCGATCATCGTCCTGCCGGCCCTGATCGTCGGCTTCACGGAGTCGTGGTACCTGGTCGCGCTTCCGGTCGTGCTGGCCGGGTTGCTCTGGGGCGCTGGCGCTGGGATCGGCGGCCTGCGGGCCAGCCAGGAGCGGCCAGGGATCTGGGCGATCGCCGGCAACGTCATCCGGCTGCTGGTCGTGATCGCCCTCGCCTTCGTCGTCGACCGGAGCGAGCGGTACGGCGACGATGCGATGCTCCGAGCGCTCTTCGTCTGCTTCGGAATCTACGTCGTCGGCTCGGGCATCGCGTCGCGGGCCGGCGTGTCGGTCGCGACGCGGATGGTCCCGGCCGGCCGGCGAACGAACTACTTCGCCTCCCGGACGGTGCTGGGTGCGCTGGCCGCGATCGCCGTCGCGCTCGTCGCCGCGGCGATCTTCGCCGACGACTCGATCGTCTTCCCGGCCCAGTACGCCGTCCTGTTCGTGATCGCCGCCGCCTGCCTCGCGGCCGCGACCTACTTCCAGTCCACCATCCCGTCCCCGGCGATCGTCACCATCCCGCCCCAGCCAATCGCGTCGGCCGCGACTCGACCTGGCCGTGGCCTGATCACCTACGTCGGATTCCGCTGGTTCCTGGCGGCGTCGGCGCTCGCCGACCCGTTCCTGATCGTCTACGCCCTGCGCGATCTGAGCGAATCGCCGGCCGTGATCGGCTTCTACGTCGCGGCGCTCGTCGCCTGTAGGCTGCTCTCGGAGCCGCTGTGGATTCGGCTGGCCCGCCGCGGCCGGCTCCGGATCGGGCTCCAGGCCGTCGCGGTGGTCCGGCTGCTGGTCCCGGTGCTGGCTCTGACGCTGCCCCAGCTCTACGACTCGACGGTCTGGACCGACCGCGTCTCCGACCAGGACGCCCGGGGCTGGGTGTTCGGGCTGGTCTTCGCCCTGATCGGGATCGCGCAGGGTGGTCAGGCGCGGCTCAACCTGCCGTACCTGACGGAGATCGAGGCCCGGCACGGTCGTGCCGCTCGACCGCTGACCAACGGGATCGTGGCCATCGCGGCAGTCGCTCCGCTGGCCGGCGCCTGGGTCTACACCCGCTGGGGATTCGACGAGACCCTGCTGTCGGCCGGTGGGGTCGCGCTGCTCGGGGTCCTGCTGAGCGGCGCACTGATCGTCAGTAGTGGCGTGGCCCGGCCGGTCGGCAACTCCTGGCAGTTCCGGCGCCAGCGCCAGGCGGTCTCGCTCTCCAGCCGGCGCGACTGACGGTATGATCCCGGAGGTTCCGGTCCCGCCGGACCCCGGCATCGACCATGAGTCAGGAGCGCCGATGATCGCCACCGGAAGGCCAGTGACCCACGAGTTCCCCAACCTGCACGCCAGCAGCCACCCGCTCGTCGCCCACAACCTGACCGAGTTGACCGACGAGCGGACCAGTTCCCGCGCGTTCCGGGTCCTCGTTCGCCGGCTGACGACGCTGCTCATCTACGAGGCGACGGCCCACCTCGCCCTGGCCGAGACGTCCTATCGGACGCCGATGGAGCCGGCGACGGGCGGACGCATGTCCGAGCGGATCGGGCTCGTCCCGATCCTCCGGGCCGGGCTCGGGATGGTCGAACCGGCGCTGGACGCCCTGCCGGACGCCGAAGTCTGGCACCTCGGGCTTTACCGCGACGAGGCGACCAAGCAACCGGTCAGTTACTACAACCGGCTGCCGGAGCGCTGCCCGGATGACCACATCTTCATCCTCGACCCGATGCTCGCGACCGGCGGCTCGGCCTCGGACGCGGTCGACGTCGTCAAGGCCTGGGGCGCTCCGGCGATCACCTTCATCGGGCTGATCGCCGCGCCGGAGGGCGTCAGCCGGATGCTCGAGCGCCACCCGGACGTCCCGATCCACGTCGCCGCCCTCCACCGCCGGCTCGACGAGCACGCCTTCATCCTGCCGGGCCTCGGCGACGCGGGCGACCGCCAGTTCGGGACGGGCTGAGGCAGAGACCGGGCCCTTTCTGAGACCAAAGAAGTACCTTGGTTGTTGCGCAACGCCTTGCCGTCCGCGTCATGGCGCCTCTCGCTTCGCTGGCGGCGCAGCCCGGGCACAAATGGCAGCGAAGCGAGCTGGGCTCAGGAACAGCGCCGAGCGTACGGGATGACCGGTCCGGTGCGGACAACGATATGGCGGACAACCTTTCTGACCCCCGCTGTAGTGGAATCCGTCGCGTTCGTGCTCCCCTCCCTGGGACCCGTCGCAGCCGAACCATGACGAAGTCGTGGTGAGCAAGCCGGGGAGCCGGGGAGGGGCTGGGGGTGGGGACTGTTCCGGGTCGGACAATCACCCGTTACAGACCAGACTTGGACACTGCGTCAACCAGCCGGCGTGGCCGGAGCACGGACGATCAGGACCGGAGCGGCGCCGCTGCGGATGAGCTGATCCGAGACGCTGCCGGACAGGACCCGGTCGAGCCCGGACCGGCCGTGGGTCGACATCACGATCAGGTCGCCCGGTTTCGTCAGCCCCTCGATCGCCGGGGCGGCGCTCCCGGTCAGGAACTCCGTGCTGTTCGCCACGCCAGCCGACGTCAACCGGCGGCTGGCCGCGGACAGCCATTCCTGGGCCGAATCACGAGTCTCCTCGTAGACCTCTTCGACGTTCATCGCCATCCCGACGTCCTGGACCATGGTTGGCGAGGTCAGCGGCACGAGGTTGATGGTCGAGACCGCCAGCACCGGGATCGAGTAGCGCTGCGCCAGCTCGGCGGCGACGGGCAGAGCGGCGGCGGACGTGTCGGTGCCATCGAGCGGCAGGACGATCCGGCTGAAGCGACGCGGCTCCCGGCCGGCCTCATCGGTGGCGCTGTCATGGACGTGGTCGTCGCTGTGGATCACGGCGACCGACCGGTGACTCCGGCGGACGACCGTATCGGTGACAGACCCGAACGCCAGCCGGGCGAGCCCACCCCGGCCACGGGTGCTCATCACGATCAGGTCGGCCCCGAGACGGTCGGCCGTCGCGACAATGACGTCGGCGGGATCACCGGTCTGGACCGCAGTCTCAATGGAGAGGCCGTCGCCGGCCAGGCTCCGGAGGGTGGCGATCGCGTCGAGGTCGGCGTGGGCCTGATCGCCCTGCTTCTCATCGACGCGGAGGACCGTGATCGAGGCGCCGGATGAGGCGAGCCCAAGCGCCAGCGAGAACGCCTGGGCGGACAGGGCGGAGCCGTCGAACGGGACGAGGATGCGCTGGCCGACCGTCTGATCTGTCGTTGACATGAGGATTCTCCCTGGAGGGTCGATAAGGACCCGGTGTCTGGCGCCGAGTCTCCTCCCCTGCGGGTCAGGACGGGCTCGACGCGGCGATTCCCGACGCAGACGGCACCCCGTCGCTGTCCCTGAAGGACTTGGACCAGTCGCCGGGCCGGGCGGTGCTAGACTCGCAGCATATCGCGGGTCTGGCCGGGCTGCCGTGCCATACCCTCTTGAACCATCCGCATGTCACAGGAGATTCCCTTGACCACCGACAACGGGACCGGACCGGTTCACGGTCAGCCGACCGATCGCCTTGCCAACGCCGGCTTCGCCACCCGCAGCGTCCACGGCGGCGAGCGCCAGGGCACGCCCGACTACACCCCGACCGTCGCGCCGATCCATGTCAGCGCGTCGTACTTCTACGACGACACGATGGAGCTCGACGCCGTCTTCGCCAACGAGCGCCAGGGCTACGTCTACACGCGCTACGGCAACCCGACGCTCCATGCCCTGGAGCAGTCGATCGCCGCCCTCGAAGGGACGGAGGACGCCGTCACCTACGCCTCCGGCATGGCGGCCATCCACGCCGCGATCCTGCTCGACGCCCGGGCGGGCGACCGCGTCGTCGCCGGGCGAGACGTCTACGGCGCGACCTACGCGATCCTGTCGAAGCTGTTCCAGTCGCTCGGGATCGAGACGACGTTCGTCGACACCCGCGACCTGGCCGCCGTCGAGGAGGCCGTTCAGCGTGTCAGGCCGTCGCTGGTCGTCTGCGAGACCGTCTCCAACCCGCTGGTCCGAGTCGCCAACATCCCCGAACTGGCCCGGATCGCCCACGCCGGTGGCGCCCGGCTGATGGTCGACAACACCTTCGCCTCGCCGCTGCTGGTCAACCCGGCGAGGCACGGCGCCGACACCGTCGTCCACTCCGCGACCAAATACCTCGGCGGCCATGGCGACGCGACGGCCGGGGTGATCGCGACCACCGCCGAGCGGGCGCTCGCCCTCCGCGAGCAGGCCAAGCTGGTCGGCCCGACGCTCGGCGCCTTCGAGGCCTGGCTGATCCTGCGGGGGATCAAGACGCTGCCGCTCCGTGTCCGGGCCCAGAGCGACGGGGCGAAGCTGCTGGTCGACTGGCTCCGGCGGCACCCGCTGGTCTCGGAGGTCTACTACCCCGAGGACGCCACGATCGGCGCCGCGGCCGCGATCTTCAACGACCACCGCCGCGGCGGGATGCTGGCCTTCGAGATCCGGGACGCCGGGCGGGCCGGCGCCTTCCGGTTCATGGAGGCGCTGGAGCTCATCATCCCGGCCACGACCCTGGGTGATGTCTACACCCTGGTCCTCCACCCGGCGATGTCGTCCCACCGCGCCCTGACGCCGGAGCAGCGCGAGGAGATCGGCATCCGCGAAGGGCTGATCCGCCTGTCGATGGGGATCGAGGACCTGGACGACATCACCGGCGACATCGACCAGGCGCTGCACGCCGCGGTCACCGCCAGCGCGGTCAGCGTCTGATCGTCCGTAGCTCCATGCCGCTCTCGATCCCGAGGACCGACCATGTCTGATCCGATCCCTATTCGGCCCCGGATCGATGGGCCGCGCTGGCCGTCCGGCTTCCGCTCCGCCCTCGCGATCATGGTCGACGCCCAAGGGCCGCAGGCGGACATCGCCTCCCGCTACGCCACGACCGGCCTGACCCGGCTCCTGACGATCTTCGCCGACCTCGGCATCCGCTCGACCGTGATCTGGACCGCCGACTCGGCCCTCGCCCAGCCGGGCCTGCTGCAGGAGACCCGCTCGCAGGGCCATGGCACCGCCCTGACCGTCCATGACATCGCCGACCCACGCCAGCTCGGGGCCGCCCTCAACGACCTCGCGGCCCGCCTGACCGGGCCGGCGCCGGGGATCGTCCTGCCGGACATCGCCGGGCCGGCCACCAACCGGATCAACGTCCTCGCGGCGACGCTGGCCGACGCTGGCTTCGCCTGGGTGGCCGATACCGCGCTCGGCCTCGACATGCCGGTCCGGACGATGACCGCCGGGCAGGCCGTCGTCCGCGTCCCACTGCCCCCGCGGCCAAGCGACATCGGGCTGGACACCGACCTCGTCTCGGATCAGCTCGTCGTCAACTGGCGCGACGACCTCGACGTCCTCCGGGACGAGGGTGCGCTCCAGGTCCTGCGCCTGTCGGCCTGGCGCGCGGGCCGGCCGGGCACCTCCCGTGGCATCACGCGATTCTTCGACTACGCCGTCGAGCTGGGCGACGTCTGGATGGCCCGGGTCGACGAGATCGCCGGCTGGTGGGATCAGCGCGAGCGCGGCGCGATCCCGTTCGCCGCCGACGGCGATCGCACTCCTCTCTCTGACAGCGATGGCGACGAGCCGGAGGACCGATGACGGGCACGACGATCTATCACAACGGCCAGATCAGGACGATGGACCGGCAGCAGCCGATCGTCGAGGCGGTCGTTCTCAGCGAGGGCAAGGTCGCCTTCGCCGGCGACCTCGCCACGGCGCGGGCGGTGGCCGGCTCACGGGCCGAACCGATCGACCTGCGCGGCCGGACGATGACGCCGGGCCTCAACGACGCTCACGCCCACCCGAAGCTCTTCGGGCAGGCCCTGCTCGACATCGACCTGACGCTGGCCGAGCCGTCCCCGCTCTCGGTGCTGATGGGGCGCATGCGGACGGGTGCGGCCGAGCGGCCCGACCGCGCCTGGGTGATCGGCCGGGGCTACGACGACAACTTGCTCCATGAGCAGCGCCATCCGACCCGGCAGGACCTCGACGCGGTCATCCCCGACCGTCCGGCCCTGATCGTCCGGGCCGACTACCACATCGGCGTCGCCAACAGCCGGGCGCTGGAGCTGGCCGGGATCACCCGCGACACGCCCGACCCGGACAACGGCCGGATCGACCGCGACGAGCACGGCGAGCCGACCGGCGTCCTGCGCGAGTCGATGCTGACGGTGATCGAGGCCGTCCCGCCGCCACTGACGGTCGACCAGCTCGCGGACGCGATCACGCAGGCCGGAGAGGTCTACCGGACCTACGGCGTGACGAGCGTCGCCGAGGCCGGAATCCGGCGGCCGGAGGAGATGCTGGCCTACCAGCGACTCCGGGAGTCGGGCGAACTGCCGCTCCGCACCTACCTGATGATGATCATCAAGAACAATCTGGACGAGCTGGCGGCGCTCGGCATCCGGACCGGCTTCGGCGACGAGTGGCTCCGGATCGGCCCGGCCAAGCTGTTCGCCGACGGCACGATCGGCGGCCGGACAGCGAAGTTCCGGGAGCCGTTCGTCGGGGAACCCGAGAACACCGGGCTGCTGATGCAGTCAGCCGAGTCGCTCAGGGCCGACGTGCTACGGGCCCACCGGGCCGGCTTCCAGGTCGCGATCCACGCGATCGGCGACGCCGCGATCGACCTCGTCCTCGACGCTTACGAGGCTGCCCTGATCGACACGCCGCGAGCCGACCACCGCCACCGGGTCGAGCACTGCTCGATCGTCGACGAGGCGACCATCCAGCGGATTGCCCGGTTGGGGGCGGTCCCGATTCCCGGCACGTCGTTCCTCTATTACTTCCGGGACGGCTACGTGAACAACCTCGGCTACGACCGGATCCGCTACGCCTACGGGCTCAACACCTACAACCGCTACGGCGTCATCGCCGCCGCCAGCACCGACTGCCCGGTCGTCGCGCCGAACCCGATGATCGGGCTCCAGACGATGATGACCCGGCTCGATCAGGCCGGTCGGCCGGTCTGGCCCGAGGAAGCGATCAGCCTCGACGCCGCGCTCTACGCCTACACCGTCGCCGGCGCCTACGCCTCGTTCGAGGACCGGATCAAGGGCCAGTTCGTGCCGGGCCAGCTCGCCGACGCGGCCGTCTTCGAGCGGAACCTGGACGAGGTCGAGGCCGGCGACATCGGCTCGGTCCGGGCCGACCTGACGATCCAGGACGGGATCGTCGTCTACGAGCGGCCGGGTTCGGTCTAGCCCGGATTCGACCGGTCTTGAACCTGGGCATGAATCAGGCTTGCGAAAGATCAGACGTTCGACCGGAGCGGGGTCGAGACCCCAAGCCAAGCGGCCCGTTATGGGCCATGGAGCGCGACAGACGATGGTTCAGGTCACCTGGATTGGGCACGGCACCTTTCAGATCGAAGCCGACGGACACCGCGTCCTGATCGACCCGTTCATCACCGGCAACCCGGCCGCCGTTCAGAAGGCGGACGACTTCAACCCGGAGACGATCCTCGTCACCCACGCCCACGGCGACCACGTCGGCGACGTCGTCGAGATCGCGAAGCGGTCCGGCGCGACCGTCTACGCGATCGTCGAGCTGGCCGCCTGGTTCGCCGACCAGGGGCTTGAGCAGACGACCGGCTTCAACTTCGGCGGCACGGTCGAGTTCCCCGGCGGCAGCGCCAAGCTCGTTCCGGCCGTCCACACATCAACGACGCCTGACGGCAAAGTGACGACGCCAGCGGCCGGCATGGTCGTCCGGTTCGGCGGGCGGACGATCTACTTCGCCGGCGACACGGCGCTGTTCGGCGACATGGCCTTCATCGGCGACGAGGGGCTCGACATCGCGGTCCTCCCGATCGGCGACCACTTCACGATGGGACCGGGGGACGCCATCAAGGCGGCCCGGCTGCTGAGCGCCCCGGTGATCGTGCCGGGCCACTACAACACCTTCCCGGCAATTGCCCAGGACGCGGCGGCCTTCGCGGCCGACGTCGCCGCCAACATGTCCAGCCGGGTCGAGATCTTCCAGCCCGGCGAGACCCGCGAGCTCTAGGATGAGTCAGCCAGAGAAGCCCGACTCCATGGCAGGTGAGCCCGTTTCCGAAGAGATGTCCGTCAAACACGAATCGCCGCGCGCCGCGTTCAATGCGGAGATCGAGCGGACGGCGTTCCAGCGCAAGGCCGTCTCCCGGTTGCCGGTCGGCGAGGTGCTCGATCTGGCGACGGCATTCTTCCGCGACCGCGGGTACCGCGTCGGCCGGACGGGGCGACCCGGACAGCTGTTCGTGATGGGCCAGGCCGAAGGTTCCCTCCCTCGTGTGACCGGCGAGGTCAACGCCCAGGCCGATGTCGGGAAGGCCAGGACGACGCTGATCCGGCTGGACGCCGCCGGCGAGCGGCTCGGGCCGGCGATGGCCGACTTCCACGCCCACCTCCGGGCCCAACGCAAGCCAGCTTCGACTACGAACCCGGCGACGAACGGGTAGATTCAACGCACGTCCGCAACGCGAACAGCCACCCCTCCGATCGGGAGGGGTGGCTGTTCGCGTTCAGACTGTCCGGGGCTGCGATCTACCCGCGGTTGGCGTCGGGGGTGCCGCGGCCGGTCTCGCGCTGGAGCTGGTCGATCATCTCGGACGCGGCCGCTTTGCTCGTGCCGGGGTCGAGGTCGTGCTCGGACTTTCCGGCCTGCTGGAGCAGCGTTCGCAGGTAAGACGCCTGAGGGCCGGTCATCGGCTCGTCACCGGTCGTCCATTCGGACGGGTCCTTGACGGCGTTCCGGCTCTCGTCCGGGAGGTTCTCGGGCAGGTTGCTGTCGTTGGTGTCAGACATGTTTTCTCTCCTCCGGTTCGCCGTGGTCGGGTTATGGTCGTAGGGCGTCTCGCCCGCTGGCGACCGGCGCCAACGACTGCTGCGTGTTCGGGACCTGTTACGCAGCATCGATGCCATCGATAGATCATTTGTTCGCCTGCAGGTTCCGGCCGGACACGTCCGCAGTGGCGGCTTGCCTCGTAAGGAGGAATGACCGGCCAGCACGCGTCCGTCCGCAAGAGGTGGAATCAAAGTTTATACTCAGTAATTGAATAGTGAATGGTGGTCCTAAATGTTATATGATCCCCGACCATCGACTGTTTGGCGAGCGATCAAATGAGACTTATCATTCATTGGTAACTCCGTTCGGATCGCCGGACGCGTGGCACCTCATGGCTGAGGAAGGGAACCGGGACATCATGGCGACGACGCTCAACATCAATGGCACGGACCAGACGCTCGACATCGACGAGAACACTCCGCTGCTCTGGGCGCTCCGGAACGACCTCGGGATGACCGGGACGAAGTTCGGCTGCGGCCTCTCCCAATGCGGCGCCTGCACCGTCCACCTTGACGGCGCCGCCGCCCGGTCCTGCGTCACGCCAATCAGCGCCGCTGCCGGCAAGCAGATCACGACGATCGAGGGGCTCGCCCAGGGCGGGACGCTGTCCAACCTCCAGCAGGCCTGGATCGAGGTCCAGGCGCCGCAGTGCGGCTACTGCCAGTCCGGCCAGCTGATGGCCGCGTCGGCCCTTCTCGCCGCCAATCCGAACCCGTCCGACGATGAGATCGTCGAGGCGATGCAGGGCAACCTCTGCCGCTGCGGGACCTACAACCGGATCTTCCAGGCGATCAAGCTCGCGGCCAGCCGCGGCTAGAGGGACTCCACGATGACACGCGACGAATCGACACCGCTATCCGCCCCAACCCATCAGCCCATCAGTCGCCGCCGGCTGCTCCAGACCGCTGGCATTGGCGCCGGGTTGACGATCGCCTGGTCCTCCGCCACTCGCGCCCTGGGCCAGGACGGTTCCGGAACGCCACCTCCCGGCGTTCCCGTCGAAGCCGGAGCGACACCCGAGGCGACCCCGATCGCTCCCGCTTCGCCGTTTCCCTCCGATGTCGACGCGTACCTGCGCGTCAACGCCGATGGCACCGTCACCCTCCTGACCGGCAAGGTCGAGTACGGCCAGGGCATCGCAACGGGCTTCGCCCAGCTCGCCGCCGAGGAGCTCTCACTGCCGTTCGAGGCGATTCAGGTCGTCATGGGCCAGACCGACGTGGCGCCCTTCGACATCGTCACCGCCGGCAGCCTCAGCACCCGCCTGACCGGCCCACGCATCCGCCTGGCCGGTGCCGCGATGCGCGTCTGGCTGCTCGAGCTCGGCGCCCAGCACCTTGGCGTGGACCCGACAGCCGTCGAGTTGAGCGGCGGCAACGTCGTCGTCTCCGCCGACCAGACGCTGCTCGTCCGCTTCGCCGACCTCGCCGCCGGCCAGGCCTCGATGCGCCAACTCGATCCCAATGTCGCGCTCAAGGACCCGTCGACGTTCACCGTCATCGGCCAGTCGATCCCGCGGCCGGACGTCACCACCAAGGTCGATGGCTCGCTCAAGTACGGCATCGACGGGACCGTCGAGGGGATGGTCTGGGGCAAGATCGTCCGGCCGCCATCCTTCGGCGCGACGCTGACCTCGATCGACTTCTCGAAGGCGCAGGCCGCTCCCGGCGTCATCGGCGTCTTCCAGGACGGCGACTTCGCCGGACTCGCCGCCGAGCGCTACGAGCAGGCCGAGGCGGCCGTGTCGATGGTCACGGCGACCTGGCAGGAGCTCAACACAGGCACGACGTCCGAGAACATTCACGATGTCCTCCTGTCGAAGTCCGACGCCGGAACGCGGCTGGGCGAGACCAACGTCGAGCCGGCCATCAACGACGACCTCCTTGCCGGGATCACGGAGCCGCTGACGCTCACCTTCCGGGGACCGTTCGTCAACCACACCCCGATCGAGCCGCGCAACTCGCTCGTCCAGATCGGACCCGAGCGGGTCGATGTCTATGCGTCGACCCAGGATCCGTTCGCGGTGAGGACGGCGGTTGCCGAGGTGCTGGGTCGTGCGCCGGAGACCGTCGTCGTCACCCCGATGGCGACCGGTGGCGCGTTCGGCAGCAAGATTCTCCCGATGGCCGACGTCGAGGCCGCCCGGCTGGCCAAGGCCTTCGATCGGCCCGTCAAGGTGCTCTGGCGCCGCGACGAGGAGCTCGCCAACGGCCAGTACCGCCCCGCGACCGTCGTCAACGTCACGACCGGCCTTGACGGCCAGGGCGGGATCAGCGGCTGGATCTACGATCTCTACAGCGCCTCGTACTTCCCGGAGACCGCCCCGCAGGAAGAGGCCAACCAGAACGGCGCCGCCTCCGACTGGAGCGCCGATATCCACGAGATCTACGAGCTCCAGAACGCCCAGACGACCTGGTTCCAGGGGCCGGCCCCGCTGCCGCCCTACTACTGGCGGGTCAACGGCGCGACGATGAACACCTTCGCCCGGGAGGTCGCGCTCAACATCCTGGCCGAGCAGGAAGGGGTCGACCCGGTCGCCTTCCGGCGAAATCTGCTCTCGAGCAACCCGCGGATGGCGGCGGTCATGGACGCCGTGATCGCCAAGGCGGGCTGGACGCCGGGTGTCGGCTCGACCGGCCGCGGCATTGGCATGGCGCTCGGCTTCGACGCCGAGAGCTTCGTGGCCGAGATCGCCCAGGTCCAGGTCGACCAGATGACCGGCGAGATCTTCGTCCGTCACGTCGACGTCGCGATCGACTGCGGGCTGGTCGTCAACCCGGAAGGCGTCAAACATCAGGTCGAGGGGTCGGTCGTGCTCGGGGTGTCCTCGGCCCTGCGCGAGATCATCAAGTTCGACAACGGCCGCGTCACCAACCCGAGCTTCGCCGAGTACGCGCCGATCACCATGCGCGAGTCGCCGACGGTCGACACGGTCTTCGTCGAAGACAAGACCCAGCCGATGACCGGTGTCGGTGAGCCGGCCGTCGCTCCGGTCGCCGGTGCCGTCGCCAACGCCCTCTACGACCTGCTCGGCATCCGCCTCTACGATCTGCCGTTCACGGCCGACCGCGTGCTGGCCGAGCTCGAGAAGCAGAGCGGCGGGACTCCGGCGGCGACCCCGGTCGGGACGCCGGCCGCCACGCCGATCGCCGCCCTGGCCGCGGACTAGCCGTCGACGGATCACGATTCGTCTCACGACGACAGGAGGCAGGCCCATTCGGGTCGGCCTCCTGTTCTCCGTTGAGATCGCGCCTGTACGTCGGTGGACAGGGTCATCGCGACGCGCAGTGCCGGTCCTGAGCCAGGCCATCGATGGCCGGGGCGAAGCGGCCGATCGGTACCGGACGCTTCCCGCAACCTCGATCGAGGTCGGTTTCCCGACGGTCCGTCGCCGAAACTCCGCCATGGCCACAGTCGCTCCCGCGATGCCCCGGTCAGTAGCTGACTCCCATGCGAGGAAGACGCGACAGTCATCCATTGAGACCCTATTGCGTCCTATTGCTGCCTGTGGATAATCAGGGAAGGTCCCCATCCCGGCGGAGGGAATGGGCGAAGCTCCCGGTGGAGAAGAGGAGAGACTTCATGTCGAGGCTCCGGTTGCGCGTCCTGTCGGTCATCGCGGTTGCCATGCTGCTGGCAACGTTCTTCGCGCAGAGCGTCCCGACGAGAGGGGCGCAGGAGGCCGAGACGACCCCACCACCCGCCCCGTCCGTCGCCGACGCCGCCCTGCCCGGCGGCTCGCTGCCCGGCGACCCGCGGGTCCAGCTCGTCCAGGTCGCGACCGGCCTGGCCGACCCGATCAACGTCGCCAGCGCCAACGACGGCTCGGGCCGCGTCTTCATCGTCGAGCGAACCGGCACGATCCGGATCGTCCAGAACGGGACGCTCCTCGACGAGCCATTCCTCGACATCGAGAACCGGGTCAAGGTCGACTTCCTCGAGCAGGGCCTGCTCGGACTCGCGTTCCACCCGGACTATGCGACCAACGGCAGGTTCTTCGTCTACTACAGCGACTACGCGGCGAACGGCGCCGTCACACTCGCCTCCTACACCGTCTCCGCCGACGACCCGAACCTGGCGGACACCCAGACGGCCGAGATCCTGTTCCAGTTCGCCGACCCGTACACCAACCACAACGGCGGCACGATCAAGTTCGGGGCGGACGGCTTTCTCTATATCGCGATCGGCGATGGCGGCAGCGCCGGTGATACCTTCGACAACGCCCAGGACCTCTCCAGCCCGTTCGGCAAGATCCTGCGGATCGACGTCGACAGCGGCGTCCCCTACGGCATCCCGGCCGACAACCCGTTCGCCCAGGCCGGCCGGATCCTGGCCAGCGAAGACCGCGGCGAGCCCGGCCGCTACCATCCCGACGCCCGGCCGGAGATCTGGGCCTATGGGCTCCGCAACCCCTGGCAGTTCAGCTTCGACAGCGTAACGGGCGAGATGTACATCGCCGATGTCGGGCAGAACTACTGGGAAGAAGTCAACGTCATCGCGGCCGACGAGGCCGGAGCCAACTTCGGCTGGGACCACCTCGAAGGCACCCATTGCTACCCCGGCGACGTGACCGAGTGCCAGGCGTTCGGCCTTGCCCCCGCCGCCGAATACCCGCACGAGGGTAGCGCCTGCTCGATCACGGGTATCGGTGTCTACCATAGCGACACGGCATCCGCGCTGGAGGGCGTCTACTTCAACTCGGACTACTGCTCCGGCGACCTCTGGGGGCTCGTCCGTGACGACTCCGGCGCCTGGGTCTACTCGGTCGTGCTCGAGACCGACCTGCTCGTCAGCGGCGCCGGCTATGGCGACGATGGCGCATTGTATGTGACCAGCTGCACCTGTCTGTACGGCCGCGACTACGACCCCCGGGACGACCCGAACGGGGTCGTCTGGCAGCTCGTGCCGGCCGACCAGGTCCCGGACGGAGCCACCGTCGTTCCGACCGCCGCCCCGGTCGAGGCGACCGAGGAGCCGACGATCGCGCCCGTGACCGACAGCACGCCAGCGGCAACGCCAGCGGCCTAGGCTGGATGCGGATAGACGAGCGTGAGAATGGGGATGAGGCTAATTGCCTTGTCCCCGTTCTCATGGTCGATCGTCCCCGATGCTGATTCCCGAATCCGCTCGACGACCGACACCGTCTGGCCCGCTCAGGTTCGCTCTTCGTCTCGCGGCGATCGACCGTGTGCTTGCTCTCATCCGCCTGGCTGCTAGACTTGTCGACTGGAGACGGCGCGGAGTCCGCTGCCCGTTTCGCGTCGGCATCGCGACTCACGCCCCAGTAGCTCAGCGGATAGAGCACTCGCCTTCTAAGCGATAGGTCGCAGGTTCGATTCCTGCCTGGGGTACCGGTCCGTCAGCACCTCTGTCGACGATGCACGGTCGACAGGGATCGCGGTCCCGTTGCTCCCCACTGTGTCTCGCAAAGTCAGCGCTGACTCGGTCCGCTGGCTGAGTCACCCCCACCGATGGCCTTACGAGCGCGGCGGTCGACGTCTCCCGTGAGGATGGCCGATGAACCCCGTTCGCTCCTTCGGCCGGCGCACGTTCGCCTCGCTCGCCGTCCGCAACTACCGGCTGTTCTTCATCGGCCAGGGCATCTCCCACTCCGGAACCTGGATGCAGACCGTCGCGCAGGGGCTGCTTGTCCTGCAGCTGACCGGTTCCGGGGCCGCTCTCGGGGTCGTGACGGCGCTTCAGACCCTGCCGGTGCTGCTGTTCGGAGCATGGGGTGGCGTCATCGCCGACCGGCTACCGAAGCGTTCCATCCTCTACACCACCCAGACGGTCTCGGCCGTCGCCAGCCTGTCGCTCGGCGCGCTCGTCATCGCGGGGACGATCCAGCTCTGGAGCGTCTACGTCATCGCCATCGTCCTCGGCGCCGTCCGCGTCTTCGAGAACCCGGCCCGCCAGACCTTCGTCCGCGAGATGGTCGGCGATGACCGGCTCCGTAACGCGATCTCGCTCAACTCGACCGAGATGAACCTGGCCCGCGTGATCAGCCCGACGCTTGCCGCCGGACTCGTCGCGACGGTCGGACTCGGCGCCTACTTCGTGGTCAACGGGCTCTCCTATCTCATCGTGATCGCCATGCTGGCGTCGATGCGGAGCGAGGAGCTTCACCCGACCGAGCGCGTCGCGCGAGCCAGCGGCCTACTCGTCGAGGGGTTCCGTTACGCCTGGTCGACTCCCGTCGTGCGCAACGTGCTGCTGATGATGGCGATCATCGGAACCTTCACCTACGAGTTCCAGGTGATCCTGCCGTTGCTGTCCGAGTTCACGTTCGACGCCGGCGCGAGCGGCTACGCGGCGCTGACGGCGGCAATGGGGATCGGCGCCGTGATCGGTGGGCTCTACACCGCCAGCCGGCGACGGAGCACACCGCGGGCACTCGTCATCGCCGCGTGCCTGTTCGGCCTGTCCGTGCTGCTGTCGGCGATCGCGCCGACGCTGACACTCGCCTTCTGCGCCCTTGTCATCGTGGGCTTCTTCTCGATCAACTTCACCTCCCTCGGCAACGTCACCCTCCAGCTCGAGAGCGCTCCGACGATGCAGGGCCGGGTGATGGCACTCTGGTCGGTCGCCTTCCTCGGGACGACGCCGATCGGCGGACCGATCATTGGAGCGATCGGCGAGCACATCGGCCCGCGCTCGGGACTCGCGGTCGGCGGACTGGCCGCCCTCGCCGCGGCGGGGCTCGGCCTGCGGGAGCTTCAGATGGCACGGGAGCGGACCCGACCGGCGGTCATGGAAGCCGCCATCGAACCCGGAACAGAGTGAGCCCCGCCTGCCCGTCCGGACCGACAGCGATCCCGGCACCGTTTGGTACCGCGACCTGAGTGAGGAGCGGCAGCGGACCGGGTCAAGTCACGCTACGGCCGGAGCATCACCTTGATGCATCCATCCTTCTTGTCACGGAACGTCCGGTACATCTCCGGTCCCTCGTCGAGCGAGACCGTGTGGGTGATGACGAAGGAGGGGTCGATCTCCCCGTCGACGATCCTGGCCAGCAGCGGTTCCAGGTAGCGCTGAACATGGGTCTGACCAGTCTTGAGGGTTAGCCCCTTGTTCATCAGCGGACCCATCGGGAACTTGTCGATGAAGCCGGTGTAGGCACCCGGCACGGACAGCGTTCCACCCTTGCGGACGCAACGGATCGCCTCGCGAAGCGCATTGGGGCGATCGCTCTCGATCTTGAGCGTCTGCTTGGCCTTATCGTAGATCCCGCCAAGCCCACCACCATGCGCCTCGGCCCCCACGGCCTCGATGGCGCGGTCCGGCCCGCGACCGTCCGTCATCTCCATGAGCCGGTCGTAGATGCTGTCATCGTTGAAGTCGAGCGTCTCGGCCCGGCCCTTGTCCCGCGCCATCGCGAGTCGCTCGGCCACCCCGTCGATCGCGATGACACGGCCGGCGCCCTGCATCCAGGCACTCCGGATCGCGAACTGTCCGACCGGACCACAGCCCCAGATCGCGACCGTGTCGCCTGGCTCGATCCCGGCGTTCTCGGCCGCCATCCAGCCGGTCGGGAAGATGTCGGACAGGAAGAGCACCTGCTCGTCGGAGAGGCCATCGGGGACCTTGATCGGCCCGACGTCCGCGTACGGCACGCGCATGTACTCCGCCTGCCCGCCGGGGAACCCACCGAGCAGATGCGAGTAGCCGAACAGCCCGGCCGGCGATTGCCCCATCACTTTGGCGGCCATTGCCTTGTTCGGGTTCGACCGGTCGCAGAGGGAGAACAGACCCTTCTGGCAGAAGTAGCATTCGCCGCAGGAGATCGTGAACGGGACGACGACCCGATCCCCCTTCTGGAGCCGGGTAACGCCCTTGCCGACTTCGACCACTTCGCCCATCGGCTCATGGCCGAGGACGTCGCCCGACTCCATCGTCGGCATGATGCCGTCGTAGATGTGGAGGTCCGACCCGCAGATCGCCGTCGCCGTCACTCTGATGATGACGTCGCCCGGATCGATGATCGTCGGATCCGGGACGGTCTCGACCCGGACGTCCTCCTTGCCGTGCCATGTCAGTGCGCGCATCCTGCATCTCCCAACCCGATAATCCAGTCCCCAGTACGGGCTACCCTATCGCGGCCCGAATGACAGCCGGCCGGATCGTCATTGCCAACTGGCACTTCGACGATCAGGACGGTGCATTTCATGTACCGTCCTCGGATCACGGCATCACCCCTGCCCCTTCCTTGATCGGAGAGCGTCGCTGCCACGGCAGTGACGAGGACGAGATCGACGATGTACGTATTTTCGAGAACTGCTCATCTTACGTATGGCAGTCGTCACGTCCGATCGGTAATCTGATGACGTTGGCCCGGTGGTTGGTGTCATGGAAACGGGAGCGTGGATGCTGGTCTTCTCGATGGTGTACTCGGGAAGAGGGACGTATTCGGCCCTCTTCCCGCAGCGGTTGGTCAAGCGGTCCGATGTGAGGTGGCAGCGCTGGTTCTAGCTATGCTACTGGTTGCCGGTGCGCTGCGGCAGGGAGAGGTGAATCGGTCTGTGAACGGTATGGAGGCGGCGATCCGCGGATCGCCCGATCGTGCCGGCACCGGTGAATGGGTCGATCGGGCGTCACGCATCTGGTCATTGTGGAGAGCGGCGTCACCGGGTTGCCCGGTGGCGCCGCTTCATTGCGCCCGCGCCGCTGACCTCGGCTGATCCGCGGCGTCCCCTTTGGTATCATCTCCCCTTCGATCATCGGCCGGTCCGGAAGGGCGACGGGCCGTGAACAACGCCGGGAAGGGTGTGGATACGATGCGGGCTCTGCTCAGTGTTTCCGACAAGCGCGGCCTCGTTCCATTGGCGGAGGCACTGGTCACCCACGGCTACGAACTGATCTCGACCGGGGGCACTCACCGCATCCTCGCCGAAGCCGGTTTGCCGGTGATGGTGGTCGCCGACGTCACCGGCTTCCCGGAGATCATGGACGGCCGCGTCAAGACGCTCCACCCCGCGATCCACGGTGGGCTGCTCGCCCGGCGGGACGTCCCGGAGGACCTGGCGACGCTCGTCGAGCTGGGCATCACGCCGATCGACGTCGTCGTCAGCAACCTCTACCCGTTCGCCGAAACGATCGCCCGACCGGGGACGGCACTCGCCGAGGCGATCGAGCAGATCGACATCGGTGGGCCCGCGATGATTCGGGCCGCCGCCAAGAATTTTCCGGGCGTCGTCATCGTCACGTCACCGGACGACTACGACGGGCTGGTCGAGACGCTGTCAGACGGTGGACCTGACCTCGCGAGGCGCCAACTGCTCGCCGCTCGGGCCTTCGCCCACGTCGCCGCCTACGACACCCTCGTGGCGGACTACCTCCGTGGGCCGGACGTCCCGCTTCCAACCGAGTGGAGCGTGGCCGGCCGGAAGGTGCAGGATCTCCGTTATGGGGAGAACCCCCACCAGGCGGCCGCGTCCTACCGGCGGCTATCAGCCCAGCCGGCGGGGCCAGGCGTCCTCGACGCAACGCAGCTCTCGGGCAAGGAGCTGTCGTTCAACAACCTGCTCGACGCCGACGCGGCGATCAACGCGATCCGAACCTTCTCCGAGCCGGCGATCTCGATCATCAAGCACACCATCCCCTGCGGCCTCGCCGTCCGGGATCGTCTGGTTGACAGCTATGAGGCCGCCCTGGCCGGGGACCCGGTCTCCGCATTCGGCGGGATCGTGGCGATGAACCGGGAACTCGACGCGGAGACGACGGCCATTTTGACGACGACCTTCTTCGAGGTCATCATCGCGCCGTCGTTCTCGCCGGAGTCGCTGGCTCAGCTCAGGCGAAAGTCGAACCTCCGCCTGCTGGAGCTTCCCACTCTGGCCGATGATCCGGCGACCCGACCAGTTCCGCTCGATCTCCGGCCGATCACCGGCGGGCTGCTCGTCCAGCAGGGCGACACCGGCTTCGACGCCGTGGACGGCTGGAAGGTCGTCACCCGGCGTCAGCCAACCGAACAGGAGTGGGCCGACCTCACGTTCGCGTGGGAGGCGGCCCGGCACATCAAGTCCAACGCGATCGTGATCGCCCGGGACCGCGCGATCCTCGGAATGGGCAGCGGCCAGCCCAACCGGCTCGAGAGCGTCGGCATTGCCTCTCGTCGCGCTGGAGACCGGGCGGCCGGAGCCAGCCTCGCGAGTGACGCCTTCTTCCCCTTCGCCGACGGACTTCAACTGGCTCTCGCCTCGGGCGTGGTCGCGATCGTGCAGCCCGGCGGCTCCGTGCGGGACGATGAGGTGATCGCCGCCGCAGATACGGCGGGCGCCACGATGGTCTTCACCGGAACCCGTCACTTCCGCCACTGATCCGTCGTTCCGGATGGCCGACGACCGATTATGCCTCCGGGGCCAGTACCGCGGGCTCAACCGAGGCGACTGGTTGACGGGCGTCCAGCGCGTCGATCCGGCTCAGCCAGGCACCCGGATTCCGAATCTCCTGCATGGTCGGGAGGAACTCCGGCCCGTCCCAGATCCGGCGGGCGACGGCGTGACTTCGCGCCGCGACGACGGCGTCGATGAACTCCTCACCGAGACGGTACTGCTCCATCTTGAGCTTGAGTCCCGTTAGCCGCCCGAACAGCTCATCGGCCGGCGAACGGCGGGTCTTGCGCTGCTCGAAGCGGCGGGAGATCGTGTCGTAGGTGGGCAGCAGGTCGCGCCCGACGGCGTTCATGACATGGTTGGAGTACCCCTCGACCATGCACATCAGGGCCTGGAGCTGGGCGAAGATGTCCCGTTGCTCGCGGGTCATGACCGCCTCGACCCAGCTCGCATCGGCGTCGCGGTTCCGAGTCCGGTCGACGATCGTCCGAAGCCCTGACATCCCACTCGTCAGGAGCTGGGCATCGTGCTGAACCGTGCCGAGGTACTGATTGAGCAGGCCGTTGAAATAGGTCGGCACCCATGGGTTGCCCTCGAACTCGAAGGCATGGGTTGTCTCGTGCAGCGCCAGCCACATCCGGAAGTCATTGCGGGGCAGACCGAGGGTCGCCTCGATCTGCCGAATGTTCGGTTCGACGTAGTAGAGCTTCCCCCCTTCGACCGGTTCACGGCCCAGGAGTGCCAGATCGTACTGACCCAGTACCCGGCGAGCAAGGTAGCCGAGCAGCAACCCGACCTCGGCGCTGGCCAGGCGCCGGTTCAGTCCGTTGAAGGCGGTATTGCCCTTCGCCCGCTGACTGGCGACCATCTGCTCGACCGGCTCAAGCAGATGCCTGAAGGCATCGATGTTGGCCCCGATCCAGTCGACCCGGTCGAAGGTGAAGGTCCGCTCCGAGGTACCGGAGAGCTGGATACCGGTGTAGGCCTGAACGATCGGGAAGCAGCGTTCGACCAGGGACCGGTAGTAGACATCGAGCCGCTCCCGCTCGTCGGCCATGAGCGGCTCCTGCTGGTTCATTCGCACGGCCAGCGACCGGGCGGCATCCCAGTCGATGAAACGCTCCTGGTCGTTAGCCATCGTCGGTTCCGACGGAATCGATCGGGAGCGCCGGACACGGCTGCTGACCGCGGCCCCAACGGCAAGACCGGCGATCGCGCCGGCGGCGAGAAGTCGACGATCGGTGGGAGCCGATCGTGATGATGTGCGGGGCATGGGTATCTCCTGGGAGCGTGGACCGAAGACGACGTTCCGGTGTCGACGCGGCGCTCACGACAATGGTACTCGCGTCTGACCGTTTGGCGGGGGGAGAGAACGAGTGCGCGTCGACCGTGCGGACCGGATCGTTCGGCGCCCCTCCCGTAGAGTATCTCTGCCGATCGTGTACCAGCGATGATGAAGCTGCGACGAAGGTGTCCCGAAACCCCGGTCCGATTGACGCTTGGGCCGTCATCCGGCGCAGGCAACGGACTGAAGGTGAAAACGACGACAGCCGCCAATCCCCAAATAGGGACTGGCGGCTGTCTCTGCCTGTCTGTCACTGCGATGGTTGCGGGGGAGGGATTCGAACCCCCGACCTTTGGGTTATGAGCCCAACGAGCTGCCACTGCTCCACCCCGCGCCAGGTGCGTTACCGGATCGCGTGTGCGCTTCTCGGGTCGCCCGCCATCCCGTGTCTGCGGACGCCAGACGGGACGGGGGGATGCTCGCGGTGGCCTCGCCTCCCAGGCAGTCGCCCACCAAGTACTCTCCGGCGCTGCGCTGGGTCACGACCGGGTTCGGGATGGGACCGGGTGGATCCAGCGCGCTCTCGACCACGAACATCCCCCCGCCTCGTCCGATGCATGGCACCGGGAGGGACGAACGATCTCCTCGATCAGATCGACCTGTCAATGGTGGGCGTATCGGTGTCGGACTGGCTCCGAGCGACCGCGCGGCCACGATGAATGTCTCGATGAGGGGAAAGATCCTCGGTCATTAGGACGGTTCGGCTCCGGTCGGTTGCCCGCCGTCCACCCACCGCCTATCCACCCGGTGATCTCCCGGGGACCTTACCTGGTTCGCCCAGTGGGGAGCTCCTCTT